>Ga0209510_1000109_pt1 | contig 122679 bp, 107 predicted proteins | sample BiotimSIPDNA_FD_185749 | JGI IMG/M metagenome (GOLD analysis project Ga0209510, IMG submission 185749) | Anaerobic biogas reactor microbial communites from Washington, USA - Biogas_R1 time_0 SIP DNA (SPAdes) (version 2) | ecosystem: Engineered > Bioreactor > Anaerobic > Unclassified | place...
CACGTTGACCACGGCAAGACCACGCTGACAGCGGCGATCACGATGGTGCTGGCCAAGGCGGGCCACGCGCAGGCGATGGCCTACGACCAGATTGACAAGGCACCGGAAGAGAAGGCGCGGGGGATCACGATCAACACCTCCCACGTGGAGTATGAGACCGAGAACCGCCACTACGCGCACGTTGACTGCCCCGGCCACGCCGACTACGTGAAGAACATGATCACGGGCGCGGCGCAGATGGACGGCGCCATCCTGCTGGTGTCCGCGCCCGATGGTCCCATGCCGCAGACGCGTGAGCACATCCTGCTGGCCCGCCAGGTGGGCGTGCCGTCCATGGTGGTGTTCATGAACAAGGTAGACCTGATGGACGACGAGGAGCTGCTGGAGCTGGTTGAGATGGAAGTGCGCGACCTGCTGAGCAGCTACGACTTCCCCGGGGATGACATCCCGATCACCAAGGGCAGCGCGCTCAAGGCGCTGGAGTACATGCAGAAGGACGGCTCCGACCCGCGCAACGCGCCGGAGACGCAGTGCATCTACGAGCTGATGGAGACGGTGGACAACTACATCCCCACGCCCGCGCGGGCTGTGGACCGCCCCTTCCTGATGCCGGTTGAGGACGTGTTCTCCATCACCGGCCGTGGCACAGTGGCCACGGGCCGCGTTGAGCGCGGTGAGGTGAAGGTGTCTGACACGGTTGAGATCGTGGGTCTGATGGAAAAGCCGCGCTCCGTGGTGGTGACCGGTGTTGAGATGTTCCACAAGCTGCTGGACAAGGCGGAGGCCGGCGACAACATCGGCGCGCTGCTGCGCGGCGTTCAGCGCACGGAGATTGAGCGTGGCCAGGTGCTGGCCAAGCCCGGTTCCATCAAGCCGCACACCCACTTCTTCAGCGAGGTGTACGTGCTGACCAAGGACGAAGGCGGCCGCCACACGCCCTTCTTCAACGGGTACCGCCCGCAGTTCTATTTCCGCACGACGGACGTGACCGGCTCCATCAAGATGCCCGAGGGCGTTGAGATGGTGATGCCCGGTGACAACGTGCAGATGGAAGTGGAGCTGATCACGCCCATCGCGATTGAGCAGGGCCTGCGTTTCGCCATCCGCGAGGGCGGCCACACCGTGGGCTCCGGCGCCGTCGCCCGCGTCATCGAAGGCTGAGTTTCACTAATCGGTTCAACAACCGGGGTTGCCAGGCGGCGACCCCGGTTTTCATGTGTGTTGAAATTGATTCACATGAGCATGATTGCTTTTATGAAAAGTGATGATGTCGTTGCAAGCGGGGATGAAGGGAATCACCTGTCAGCAGAGTGATGGAACACAGCGAGTTTCGTGAAATGACCTGCACCGATCAGAGAAACATGAGCAGCACGGGGGAGAGGCCCGGGTATTATTGGCACAGGCAGCATGTATCATAGTGGGTTTGCAACAGCTTGTTTTGAATCGAACTAATTTTTGAGTCCGAATGCACTTGCCAGGGCAAGAACATTTACTTTACACACTCACAAAAAGTGTCAGAAAAACCACAAAATGGTGTAGGTTAGCTATAATCGCCGAGTATCTTGAAACATATGTGAAAGACAAGAAATTGAATGGTAAAAACACCATTTAGAACTCAATTATCCTGCTGCATTGAACAGATTGGCAGTAAAAACAGGACAATTTAACAATAGTCAGAAGAAAGTTAGCTCTCAAACAAACAATAGGTCCATTATGCTCGTGAATGGCACTGGAAGTTCCTGAGCAAGGTTACAAAGTGATTCCGCAAGCTTCTGTCAAAGGATACGGCTTTATCTATTCGTTAAATCATTTTCAGGTCATTGTTCAGATTAACTTAGCACATATCAGCATTGCGTCATTGTGGTCAGCCATCATCATTCTAAAGGTCAGATCCGGCATATATTGATAGCTTGTTTTATTCTTCGCATGCTTGAATCTGAGGTACTCAGTTTCATGAAAACTTTTGAAGTAGAGTGCTTTTATTAACGCCACCATCCACAAAGCTGCAGAGCAAGTTCTGTGCTTTAGAATAGACTAAATCAAATCTGTCATTCAAGCGGCATGCTGCGAAGCGGAAATGATGAAGGTCATGACAGGGGAAGCAGTCAGAACCAGGAAGTGGGAGAGAAATATGATGCATGGTTTTACGCATGATGAAACCATGCGGGCAATAGAAGGCAGCCCATACGTTTTACAGGATCGATTTAAAGCGATTTTAATTTTGGTAAGCGGGCTATCTTCATCTTAGTCGCAAAAACTTTCCAAGCTTTAAAGCCCCCAATCTTTCATTTGAGCTTCGGCACATCCATCCCGAGAAAACAGAACGGGTGAAGTCACTCACTCATGGCTATCGGGAAGATTCTGCCTGATGCTTTTCGTTCATGAAAGGTACATGGCAGAAACGACAGCGCGAGAGCGCTGCAATGGGGTCAATAGATCCGCGTACTTTTTCTGCTTGCAGATAGATTTCCAAGCACAAACGATTGGACACATCATAACATCATGTGAGGGGGCGATTATGTGTGAGGCTGGCATTATAAAAGCCTGGGGTATCAGGCTTTAGAGCAAAAATCGGCAAATGGGCATAAAAATGCGCAGCAATCTCATGGTGGCATGCAGTTCTACCTATGTATTCGCAAAAGAAGCCTTTCGCGAATAGATATTGCAGTTATCTTGCAGGAGCAATGTGGAGAGCTTATCAGCAAGTTTACCTTATCAGTTATCCTTCTCCTTGTTGGTGCAGTCCCCCGTCCTGCATCTAAGGAACAAAAAAGTTGCTTTTCAGGCCCTTGTTGTCATCAAGAGAAGCCTAATCGCATTTTAGTGCGCTCGACAGTTTCCTGCCTTCATGCGCTGTTTGCTGCCTTCACCAGATGGACGCCCGATACCCTGTCAATGGTTCTTGCCGGGCGCATACCTTGTCCAAGACATTCCCAGCCAACTGGTTATGCTCAGATTTGTTATTACAGTAATTACAAGCAATTTGGATGCAGGCAAACTGTCCACGGACATGCCTGGCTTGCTGATTCAGCCTCTGCGTGCTGTTTTTGATGTACAGCCTGCTTTCCTGGGCAACGGCGCGGCGCTCATTCTCTCTTTGCCACTTCTCCCCTATTGAGATGGACTCTTCCGGGCTCTCAGCCCAGGATCAGGAGGTCAATGCCTCCTCACCCTGCATCCCTCCATCCGCCTGCTGCTGGCCCTGGATGGCTGCCTTGGCCAGCTGGTCGCAGCGGTTGTTCTCCGGATGATCAGCATGGGCGGGCACCTTGTGGAAGCTCACCTCATGCTTGCGCAGGGTCAGCAGCAGCAGGTGCCAGAGGTCCTGGTTTTCCACCGGCTTCTTGTCCGATGTTTTCCAGCCGTTCTTGACCCAGTTGTCCACCCATTTTTTGTTGATGGCGTCCACCACATAGGTGGAGTCAGAATGCACCCGCACACGGCAGCGCTCCTTCAGCGCGCCCAGGCCGCTGATGACGGCAAACAGCTCCATGCGGTTGTTGGTGGTATGGGGCATGGCGCCGCTGAGTTCCTTCACATGATGGCCGAACTTCAGAATGGCGGCCCATCCCCCGGGCCCTGGGTTGCCAGAGCAGGCGCCGTCAGTGTACAGGTCGATTTCCCGCAAGCTCTGTGTCATTTGCTTCCCTGCACCAGGGCCAGGGTATCCCGGGCAATCACCAACTCCTCGTTGGTGGGGATGACCAGGATGCGCACCTTGCTGTCCGCGGCGGCCACATCGCGCTCCTTGCCACGCACCTGATTCTTTTCTTTGTCCAGTTTGACACCCAGGTACTCCATGTTGCTCAGCACACGTTCACGCAGCTCTGCGGAGTTTTCGCCGATGCCCGCGGTGAACACAATGGCATCCACGCCACCCATGACCGCGGTGTAAGCGCCGATATATTTCTTGATGCCATTATGCAGCAGATTCAGCGCGATCTGGGCGCGCTGATGCCCTTGGGCCGCCGCCTCCTCCACGTCACGCATGTCGCTGCTGAGGCCGCTGACACCCAGCAGGCCACTTTTCTTGTTGAGCACGTCCATCATCTGGTTGATGTCCAGATGAAGGTGGTTCATGATGTACTGCAGGCTGGCCGGGTCCACATTGCCGCTGCGGGTGCCCATCAGCACGCCCTCAAGCGGTGTCAGGCCCATGCTGGTGTCCACACTCTTGCCGCCATCCACCGCGCAAAGGCTTGAACCATTGCCCAGGTGGCAGGTGATGATTTTGAGGTCTTTGGCATCCCGGCCCAGCATCCTGGCCGCGCGCTCGCTCACGTAGCGGTGGCTGGTGCCATGGAAGCCATAGCGGCGCACCTTCAGGTCGGTATAGTATTCCATCGGCATGCCATAAAGAAAGCTCTTGGGCGGCATGCTCTGATGGAAGGAGGTGTCAAACACCGCCACCATCGGCGTATCCTTCATCACCATCTGGGTGGCGCGAATGCCCATGAGGTTGGCGGGGTTGTGCAGGGGCGCGAAACTGCTGTTCTGCTCAATGGCCTTCAGGCAGTCCTCGTCAATCAGCGAAGAAGCGGTAAAATGCTCTCCCCCATGCACCACACGGTGGCCAACGGCGCCAATTTCATCCATGCTGTTGAGCACGCCATGCTCCTCGTGAACCAGCGCCTGCAGCATCTGTTTGCAGGCCTCAATGTGGTCGGGCATGTGCATGTCAAGCTCGTATTTGTGCTCTCCCCTGGTCTGCTTCAGGCGGCCACCCGGAATGCCAATGCGCTCCACCAGGCCTTTGGCCATGGTAACCTCCCGCTCCATATCGATCAGCTGGTACTTCAGGGAGGACGAGCCCGCATTCACAATCAAAATCTTCATTCCTATGCCTCCTACGTTTCTCAAAAGTCATTATACTGCAAACGGGCGCTGTTTCAAAGGGTTTCGCGGCCTGAAAGCCAAATCAGCAGGCCATTTGCCGCCCGCCAGGGCGAACACGGCGACCAATCAAAAACACCATGCGCATGGCATGGCATTTATGGGGCTGGCGGAGAGTCAGGGATTTGAACCCTGGTCACGCTATTAACGTGAACACGATTTCCAGTCGTGCGCCTTCGACCACTCAGCCAACTCTCCACACAAGGCGCCGTGAAGAAATATACCATACAAACGCTTGTGCGTCAACGTAGACTTGGCGGGCTTCCGCCCGCGCAGCGTTGTAGGATGAAGTGAAACAGAAGAGAACACCGATATCCTGCATCTTGGCATCACAATACACACATCAAGGATCAGTCCCTTGAGCCAGGCTGATTGCGCGCATTGGCCCGGGAGGCACCACCCCAACACACCGCTCCAAACCGCGGGCTTTGCTTCCGGTTTTTTACCTGCCGGTATGAGGCCTGTCCCCGGTGCCTGGGTGCCGCCTTAACTTGACAGCCAATTGACCAGGTCTCATAATGCAAGCGGAACTGGAGGTTTGATGTTGCGCAGAATTGTGTCCGTTTTGCCTGGCAGCCCCGCGTCACGACACCGGATTTCACCCGGTGATATTTTATTGCGCATCAATGAGGAGCCGGTGCTGGATGAGATTGACTACCAGGCCCTGACCGCCAGGCGCTATGTGAAGCTGACGCTGAGCAACCCGGAAGGCGAGGTGCGGGACGTGAAGCTGGTCAAGTCTCTGGAGACGGCGCTTGGCTTGCAGTTTGACGACTCCTTGATTGGCAATCCCCGCACCTGCGGCAACAACTGCGTGTTCTGCTTTGTCCAACAGATGCCGCAAGGCCTGCGGCCTTCGCTGTACCTCAAGGACGATGACTGGCGCCTGTCTCTGTTGATGGGCAACTACATCACGCTGACCAACGTGGGCCCGAATGAGTTTGAGCGCATCATCCGCCGGCGGGCCAGCCCCCTGTACATCTCCGTGCATGCCACCGACATGGCGCTGCGCGAGCAGATGATGGGCAACAGGCATGCGTCAGGGCTGATGGAGCGCCTGCAGCGGCTGAAGGATGAGGGCTTGTCTTTCCACAGCCAGCTCGTGCTGTGCCCCGGGCTGAACGACGGGCCCGTGCTGCGCAGGTCCCTGCACGATTTGTTGGCGCTGGCGCCCGCGGCGCTGTCCGTGGCCGTGGTGCCTGTGGGGCTGACCCGGCACCGGGAGGGCCTTCCCCCCATCCGCCCCTATACCCAGGAAGAGGCGCTGGAGGTACTGGCGATTTGCACAGCCTTCCAGGAGACGGCGCTGGAGAGCATCGGGACACGGTTCGCATTTGTCGCTGATGAGTTTTACAGCCTGGCTGGCAGCCCCATCCCCCCGGATGAGGCCTATGAGAACTATGCGCAGCTTGAAAACGGCGTGGGCATGCTGCGCCGGTTTGAGACGGAACTGGCGGCTGCCGCGCTGGAGGCGGCACCCGCCAAGCCTGCCGCAGCGCAGTTCCGGGTGCTGCTGCCCTGCGGCACCGCGCTGGCACCCTACCTGACCAGCTGGCTGGACCGCTACCTGCCCTCCCACATTGAGGCCGAAATTGTGCCCATCCGCAACGACTTCTTTGGGGAGACTGTCACCGTGTCCGGCTTGATCGTGGGACAGGATTTGATCGCGCAGCTGGCCGATCGCCAGGCGGACGCTGTCCTGATCTGTGAAATCATGCTCAACAGCGAGCGGACGGTTTTTTTGGACGACCTTCGGCCACAGGATGTGGCAGAGCGCCTGGGCATCCCTGTGCGCGTGTTCCCCAACCAGGGCGGCGCGTTTCTCAGCGCGCTCAATGCCTTGGGATGCACCGAACCAAAGGACGAGAAACCAACATGAAACCACTTGTTGCCATCATTGGGCGCCCCAATGTGGGCAAATCCACCTTCTTTAACGTGATTGCCGGGCAACGCATCGCCATTGTGGAGGACATTCCCGGCGTGACGCGCGACCGCATCTACGCGGACACCACCTGGAACGGCCGTGAATTCACGCTGATTGACACCGGCGGCATCGACACGGAATCAGACGATGTGCTGCTGTCCCAGATGCGCCGCCAGGCACAGATTGCCATTGAGACGGCGGACCTGATCTGCTTTTTTACCGATGCCAGGCAGGGCTTGACCGGCCAGGACGAGGACATCGCCGACCTGCTGCGCCGCTCAATGAAGCCGGTGATTTTGGTCATCAACAAGCTGGATTACGAGGGGCTGGCTTCCGCGCTCTATGAGGGCTATGCCCTGGGCCTGGGCGACCCGATTGGCATTTCAAGCACCAACATGCTTGGCCTGGGTGACCTGTTGGATGAGATTGTAAGGCAGCTGCCGCCGGACACCGCGGAGGGTGACGAGCAGGGCGATGTGATCAACCTGGCCATTGTGGGGCGGCCCAACGTGGGCAAGAGCAGCCTGGTCAACCGCCTGCTGGGTGAGGAACGGGTGATGGTGTCCGACATCCCCGGCACCACGCGCGACGCGATTGACACCCGCTTTGAGCATGAGGATGGCAGCCTTTACAACATCATAGACACCGCGGGCATCCGGCGAAAGCGCAGCATTGAGGACCAGAGCCTGGAGCGCTACAGCGTGCTGCGCAGCATCGCCGCCATCCGCCGCTGCGACGTGGCCATCCTGCTCATTGATGCGCTGGACGGCGTGACCGAGCAGGACATGCGCATCGCCGGGCTGATTCGGGATGAGGGCAAGGCCGTCCTGGTCGTGGTGAACAAATGGGACGCCCTGGAAAAGCAGACCGGCACCCTGGAGGAATACCGCCTGCAGGTGCTGGACCGGCTCAAGTTCATCAACTTCGCGCCGGTGCTGTTTATTTCCGCCCTGACCGGGCAACGCGTCCTGACGGTGTGGGAGACGGTGGCCCAGGTCCATGCCCAGGCCGGCAAGCGCATCCCGACCGGCCTGCTCAATGAGTTGATCGGTGAGGCGCAGCTGGCCCTGCAGCCGCCCATGGAGGGCGGAAGGCGCCTGAAAATCTTCTATGCGACCCAGATGGGCAGCTTCCCCCCCACCTTTATCCTGTTTGTGAACGACACGCAGCTGCTGCATTTCGCCTACCAGCGCTATCTGGAGAACCAGTTGCGCAAAGCCTTTGATTTTTCCGGCACGCCAATCCGGTTCGTGCTGCGGGAAAGAAGCAAGGAGGAAGCCCAGTGAGCCTGCCCCAGTTTCTGCTGACCGCGCTGATTGCCTATTTGATTGGCAGTTTTTCCTCCGGCATCTTTGTAGCAACCCTCAAGGGGCGTGACATCCGCAAGGAGGGCAGCAAAAGCTCCGGCGCCACCAACGTGACCCGGGTGCTGGGGCCTTCCTATGGCCTGGTGACCTTTCTGGGGGATTTTGCCAAATCGGCGTTGGCCTTGGGCGCGGGCTACCTGATTGCCGGCTTGAACGGCGCGCTGGCGGCCTCCCTGTTCACGGTGATTGGCCACAACTGGCCGGTGTACTATCAGTTCAAAGGCGGCAAGGGCGTGGTCTGCTCCGTGGCGGTGGTGCTGCTGATTTGCCCGCTGGAGGCCAGCATCGTAGGCGCCATCACCATCCTGATTATCTGGCTGACCCGCTATGTTTCCCTGGGGAGCCTGAGCTTTCTGGCGCTCAGCGCGCTGTTTCTGATGGTTCGCCGGGGCATGCACCCCTATGGCTGGTGGGCGTTGATCCTGCTGGCGCTGGGCCTGTTCCAGCACAGGGAAAACATTGGCAGGCTGCTGAAAGGCACAGAAAACAAGCTCAGCTTCAAAAAGAAGACAAGCGCATAGTATCCGCTTTATTTCCTGTTGTAATCCCTGATCCAGGCGGCCAGGTCAATGTCCGCAAGGGTTGGCGCACTCAAATCCGCCAGGGGATGTCCAGCCACCGCGCCCACCGCCAGCACCGGCATGCCCGCGCGCGCCCCGGCTACAACGCCGGCATCGGCGTCCTCCACTACCAGGCAGTCTGCCGCGGGCAGTTGCAGCAGGCTGGCGGCCAGCAGGAACACCTCCGGGTCTGGCTTGCTGTGCTTGATCTGGTTGCCGTCCGCAACCGCCTCAAACAGCCTGGCGATGCCAGTCTGCCGCAGGATGGCGGGCGCGTTTTTGCTGGAGGAACCGATGGCCGTCCGAATGCCCATGTCCAGCAGGGCATGCACGGTGTCAAGCGCGCCGGGCAGCAGCGCGTCCCTGGTTAGCTGGTTGATGAGGGCTACATAATAGCTGTTCTTGCGCTCAGCCAGGTTCCGTTTCTCATCTTGTGTGTAGGGGCGCTCTGATTTCTCCAGGATGATTTCCAGGCTTTCCATCCGGCTGACCCCGCGCAGGCGCTGGTTGATCTGCCGGTCAAAGGGGATGCCCTCCTCATCCGCCATCTGCTTCCAGGCCTCATAATGGCTGTCATCCGTGGTGACCAGCACGCCGTCCAGGTCAAAAATCACCGCTTGTATCATCCCGCGCTCCTATCCCAGCATGGAGAAAAAGTCCACCTGGTTGGTGTCGTTAAGGCCATTGAGCGCGCCGCTCTCGCGCAGCAGCTCGATGTTGGAGGCGCTCAGCCTGGCCTTTTCCTTTAAGTCCTCAATGGAAACATAGCCTTCCGCCCGGGTGTCCAGAATGCCCTGGGCGGCCGCCTCCCCAAAGCCGGGCAGGGAGGTGAAGGGGCAGCGCAGGGCGCCTTCCTCAATGACAAACCGTGTGGCGTCGCTCTTCATCAGGTCTACTGGCAAGAAGGTGAAGCCGCGCAGGTTCATCTCGCACACCAGCTCCAGTACGGTGATTTCGTTCTCGTTTTTATCTGTGCGCTCCCGCTGGGGGATGTCGTACAGCGCCTGCAGGTCTTGTTTGATATAGCTGAGTGGACGGTTCATGGTCAGGGCGTTGAAGCCCTTGCCGCGGATGGAGAAGTAGGCGGCATAGTACACCAGCGGCTGGTGCACCTTGAACCAGCCCACCCGCAGGGCCATGGTCACATAGGCCACGGCATGCCCCTTGGGGAACATGTAGGCGATCTTCCAACAGCTTTTGATAAACCAGTCAGCCACCTCGTGGCTGCGCATGGCCTGCTCCATGCTGTCCGTCAGCCCCCTGCCCTTGCGCACGTTCTCCATGATGTCAAAGGCCATTTTGCTGGTCAGGCCTTTTTGCAGCAGGGCCATCATGATGTCCTCGCGGGTGCAGATGCACTCCGACAGGCTCGCCACGCCTTCCAGGATCAGCTCCCGTGAGTTGCCCGCCCAGACCTCCCTGCCGTGGGAGAGGCCGGAGATGCGGATCAGGTCGGCCATGGTGGTGGGCTGGGTATCGTCCAGAATGCCCCGCACAAAGGGTGTGCCAAACTCGGGAATGCCCAGGGTGCCGGTGCTCCACCCCAGGCTGGCGGCGTCCAGCCCCAGCGCCTCTGGCGAGCGGAACAGGGACATCACCTGCGGGTCATCCAGCGGGATGTCCTGATAGCTGAGGCCCGACAGGTCCTCCATGTGGCGGATCATGGTGGGGTCATCATGGCCCAGCACGTCCACCTTGACCAGCACATCATGCATGGAGCTGAAGTCATAGTGGGTGGTGATGGCGTCCTTCTCCTGGTCGTTTGCGGGGCGCTGGATGGCGGTGAACTGGTTGATTTCGTATTCTTTGGGCAGGATGACCATGCCGCCGGGGTGCTGCCCGGTGGTGCGCTTCACGCCGATGCAGCCGGATGCCAGCCTGGCCGTTTCAGCCTGGGAGGCCGTTTGCTGCCGGTCCTCCAGGTAAGCGCGGACATAGCCAAAGGCGGTCTTTTCCTGCAGGGTGCCGATGGTGCCGGCGCGGAAGACGTAGCCCGCGCCAAAGAGCTTCTCCACATGCGCGTGGGCCTTGGCCTGGTATTCACTGCAGAAATTCAGGTCAATATCAGGCACCTTGTCCCCCTCAAAGCCCAGGAAGACTTCAAAGGGGATGTCGTAACCATCCTTGACATAGGGCTGGCCGCAGCCCGGACAGGCCTTGTCCGGCAAATCCAACCCGGTCTGGTACTGTGGCGGCACCTCAAAATCAGCTTCCCCGCACTGGGGGCAGCGGTAATGGGGCGGCAGCGGGTTGACCTCGGTGATGCCGCAGAGCGTGGCCACAAATGAGGACCCCACCGAGCCGCGGCTGCCCACCATGTAGCCGTCTTGCTGGGACTGGGCCACCAGCTTCTGGGCGATGGCGTACAAGGTGGCGTAGCCATAGCCGATGATGGCGTCCAGCTCCTTGTCCAGCCGCGCGCGCACCAATTGGGGCAACGGGTCGCCATATAGGCGCCGCGCGGCCTGCTCGCTGCTGTTGCGGATGTCCTCATCCGCCTCCTCCCAGACCGGGGAGAAGGTGGTTTTACCCTCTGGATGCTTGGGGTAAAGGGTCACCTCCCCCACCATCCCGGCGATCCTGGCCGGGTTGGTGATCACCAGCTCCCTGGCCTTCTCCTCCCCCAGCCAGGCGAATTCCCGCAGCATTTCATCGGTGGTGCGCAGATAAAGGGGCGGCTGGTCATCCGCGCCTTCCTTTTCCATGGGCAGGCTGTTCTTGATGATGCTGCGGTAAATGGCATCCTCGGGGTTGAGGAAGTGCACGTCGCCTGTGGCCACCACGGGCAGGCCCAGCTTCTCCCCCAGCTGGACCAGGCTGCTGTTGACCTGGCGCAGCAGATCCATGCTGGTGATGCGCCCCTGGCGCACCAGCGGCTCATAGTTGCTTTCCGGCTGCACCTCAATGAAATCATAAAAGGCGGCGATCCGCTCCAGGTCCTGTTGGCTCTTGCTGTGCAGCACCGCCTGGTACAGCTCGCCCTCCAGGCAGCCGCTGCCCAGCAGCAAGCCTTCCCGGAACCTGATGATCTGGTCACGCGGCAGCAGCGGCTCACGGAAGAAATGCTGCATGTGGGAGAGGGACACCAGGCGGTTGAGGTTGGTCATGCCCTGCTGGTCTTTGACCAGGATGGTGACATGATGGCGGCTGTTGCGGTTGTAGCCGGTGATCAACTCATTGATGTCGCGCAGGGTGGCGGCGCCGCGGCCTGCGGCCTCCTGCAGCATGATGGCCAGGCACTGGGCGGTGGCGGTCGCGTCGCTGACTGCGCGGTGCGCGTTTTTCAGCACGACGCCCAGGTGGCGGCACAGGCTGGCCAGGTTGTAGCGCTTCATGTCCGGGTACAGCTTCTGCGCGAAGGCCAGGGTGTCCAGCTGCGGCAGGGAAAAGCTACGCTGCAGCCGCGCCAGCTCCGCGCCCAGGAAGGCCATGTCAAACTCCGCGTTGTGAGCGGCCAGTGGGCACTGGCCGATGAAGTCCATCAGCTTGGGCAAGGCCTGGGCAGCGTCCGGCTGATCCTTGAGCATGTAATCCTGGATTTTGGTAATCTGGATGACCTTTTCGCTGAGCGGGATCCCCGGGTTCACCAGCATGGAGAAGAAATCCACCACCTGGCCTTCCTGCAGCTTGACCGCGCCGATTTCAATGATGCGGTCCGCGAAGGGGTTGAGACCCGTGGTCTCAAAATCCAGCACCACAATGGGCTGGTCAAGGCCCGCGTCGGTGGCGTCCTTGACGATGCCGCGGTCGTCGATCATGTTGCCTTCCATGCCCGGAATCAGCTTGATTTTGTGCTTACGCGCGGCGGCATAGGCCTCGGGGAAGGCCTGCACCACCGCCTTGTCGGTGATGGCGATGGCGCTGTGCCCGAAAGCTACGGCCTGCTCTATCAGGTCGCTGGCGGACACCAGCCCGTCCATGAAACTCATGTGGGTGTGGGCGTGCAGCTCAATGCGCTTGTCAGCCGCCTTGTCCTGGCGCCGGGGCAGGTCGTGGGCACTGATATCCCGCGCCATGATGGTGAGCACGTTGTCATAGTTGTCCATCTGGCAAAAGCCGCGCACCTTCAGGCCCACCCCTGGCTGGATGCGGCTGATGGTGTCATCTATCTTTTTCTTATCAGCAGCCGGGTCGCCGGAACCGCCATCATCGTTCCGGTAGCCATTGGGGCGCCCGCCCAGGAAAATCTTGCAGGTAATGCTCTCGGTGTTGTCGCTGAGCACAAAAATGAACAACACTGATTCACTTTTCTGAATGTTGCGGCGCTCCACGCTGATGACCTTGCCGGCAATGACCACCCTGCCGGAAAGCTCGGTCAATTCCCGGATGGGCACAGGCTCCTGGGCAATCTGGCTGCCGATGATGCGCGGACTCTTCTTCTTTTCTAACGGTTTCTTTGTTTTTGGTTCCGCCTTGTCTGGCGTGGCTTGCTGCTGGGCCATCAGGGCCTGCTGGTGTTCGCGCTGGCGTGCCTGGATAGCCACCCGCGCCTTCAAATCCTGTGCCAGGCGCAGGACGATGGGCGGCCTGATGAGAAAAATGTCATAAATGGCCTGGGACAGCTTCAGCTGCACCTGCTGCTGCTTCATGTAGTCAAGGGCGAATTGGTCCGGCAGCTCCAGCACCAGGCCCTCATGTTCCGAAAGCCAGGCAATCTGGGCCACCCATTGTTCCATGGCAGGGTAGTGCTTGAGCAGGATGGGCTCCAGCACTTGGCGGTAGCCGTCCGGCTGCGCCAGGAACTGGTCTGCCAGCTTGGGGGAAGCGATGCGCAAGCTGATGTCCATCCTGGGGAAGGCGCGCCGCAGCAGCCGCCGGATGGAATGAAACTGCTGTTCACCAATCAGGGTGTCGCAGGTCAAGTACACCACTGCGCGGCCTTTCCTGGCGAAATATTCCACGCTCACCAAATGCAGCTTGCCATCAAGCTCCGGCATTTGCTGGTACAGGCTGCGCAGAAATCCGGTATCAGCCATCAGCGCGCTCCCCGCCTGCCTGCTGGCTCAGGTGCTCATCGATCATGCGCAGCAACTCGGGCACAGGGTCACCCGCTATCCTTTTCACGAACTTGCCCTGCCTGTAAAGCGCGCTGCCGCTCTTTCCCCCACACAGGGCGATGTCGGCGTCCCGCGCCTCCCCAGGCCCGTTGACCACGCAGCCCATGATGGCCACCTTGATGTTCTGTGTGATGTGTTGTCCATATTCCTCCACGCGCTTGGCGATGGCTTCTATGTCCACCTCGGTGCGCGCGCAGGTGGGGCAGGAGACCAGCTCAAAGCCGCCGCGCAGGCCCACCGCTTTGAGGATGGCAATGGCAGCGGGTGGTTCCGCCAGGGGGCTGCCCGTCAGGGAAACGCGGATGGTGCTGCCGATGCCATCCAGCAGCAGGGCCCCAATGCCAATGGCAGATTTGATGGTGCCCTGGCCGGGCAGGCCGGCCTCGGTCACACCCAGGTGCAGGGGGTAATCAAAGGTGCGCGCCGCCAGGCGGTAGGCCGCCACCATGAGCGGCACATCACTGGCCTTCATGGACAGCACGATGTCCGTAAAGCCGGCCTGCTCCAGCAGGCGCACGTGGCCCGCCGCGCTGTCCACCAGGCCCTGCGCGGTGACACCGCCATCCCGGGACAGAATACCCCGGGGCAGGGAACCCGCGTTCACCCCGATGCGAATGGGCACCCGGTGGGCGCGGGCGCAGTCAGCCACGCTGCGCACCGCCGCCTGGTCGCGCAGGTTGCCCGGGTTGATGCGCAGCTTGTCAATGCCCTGCTCCACCGAGGTGATGGCCAGCTGATGGTCAAAATGGATGTCGGCCACCAGGGGCAGGACGGTGCTGTCCTTCAGCGCCCGCACCGCCCGGGCGCAGGCCATGTCATACACGGACACGCGCACCAGGTCGCAGCCCGCCAGGCCCAGCTGGCGGATCTGCTCAGCGGTTCTGGCCACGTCACGGGTGTCGGTATTGGTCATGGATTGCACGCTGACGGGGTTCTTCCCCCCCATCAACAGCCGGCCAACCTTTACTTCCCTTGTCAATCCCATTAAAACAACCTGACCACGTCACGGAAGGTGATGAAGATCATCAGCGCGAACAGCAGGACCATGCCAACCGCGTGCACATAGCCCTCCTTGGCGATGGGCTTGCCGCGCACCGCCTCCAGCAGCAAAAACACAATGCGGCTGCCGTCCAGCCCCGGGATAATCAGCAGGTTCATCAGGCCCAGGTTGATGGAGATGACCACCATCAGGTACAGATATCCTTCAAGCTGGGAGCGCTGAATCTCATCCACGATCATTTTGGTGATGCCCACCACCCCGGCCACCTCCCCCGCGCCCTCACCACGGGTGACCAGGTTGACGATGGCTTGGACCACCATCCTGCCCGCATCCCAGGACAGCTTGAGGGACTTCCCCATCACCTGAAACAGGCTGCCGGGCTCCATGCGCATGGGCTGGGTGACAGCCATCATGATGCCGATCAAATTGCGCTGCTCCACCGGGTCAAAGCGCGGGCTGATCTGCATTGTCACTTCCTGCTGCGCGCCGTCCACCTGGCGCGTTACGACGATGATCCTGGGCTGGCCGGGTTCACCTTGCGCCAGGAGCTCTGAGAGGTTGTCGGAGACTGCCTGTCCGTCCACAGACACAAAGGTGTCCCCGGGCAACATGCCGGCTTCGTGGGCGGCGCCGTCCTGATTGACAGACTGGACCACGGTGACCGGCGGCCCCTCGGGCACCGGGATGCCGGAGAGGCCAAACAGCAGCATGGCGGCCAGCACGGCCAGCGCCAGGTTCATCAGCGGGCCCATGATGATGGTCAGCAGGCGCTTGCCCACGCTGAAGTTGCCGAAATAGCGGGGGTCATTCAGGTACTCGCCTTTGGTGTCATCCTCGCCGTAAAAGGCGCAGTAGCCCCCCAGGGGGATGGCGCGCAGGTGAAAACTGGTCTCGTGCTTTTTTCGTTTCCAGGTGAGCAGGCTGGGCCCAAAGCCGATGGCAAACTCGCGCACCGGGATGCCCATGAGCCGGGCCGCGAAGAAGTGCCCGGCCTCATGCACGGTAATTAAGATTCCAAACAGCAGGATGGCTGCCAGGATATAGAAAATGGTCATGTATCCTCCAAGGTAATCCTGGTGATTTGACGCCCTGCCCGGTCACGGGCCAGGCGGTCGGCTTCCATCACGGCTTCCAGGCTATCCGCTGGCAGGGCGCCCAGGCCCTGCAGGCTGTCCTCCACCACCGCGGCAATGTCTGTAAAGCGGATGCGCCGCTTGAGGAAGGCGTCTACCGCCACCTCGTTGGCGGCGTTGAGCACGCAGCTGGCGGCGCCCCCCGCGCGCAGGGCCTGGACTGCCAGGCGCAGGGCAGGAAAGCGCTCGGTATCCGGCGCCTCAAACTGTAATGTACCCAGCTGATCCAGGCGCAAAGGTGCCGTGCCGCTCACGATACGTTTTGGGTAGGCCATGGCAAAGGCAATCGGCGCGCGCATATCCGGCAGGCCCAGCTGCGCCAGCACCGCGCCATCCGCAAAAGCCACCATGGAATGCACGATGCTCTGCGGGTGTATCAGCACCTCCAGCTGGTCGGTTCCGGCGTCAAACAGCCATTTGGCTTCGATTAATTCCAGCGCCTTGTTGAACATGCTGGCGGAATCCACCGTGATTTTGGGGCCCATCTGCCAGTTGGGGTGGCGCAGCGCGTCCTGGGGCTGGACCTCCCGCATCTGCTTTGAGGTAAAATCGCGAAAGGGGCCGCCGGAGGCGGTGAGGATGATGCGCTCATAAGGGTTGTGGGCTGCCGCCATCAGGCACTGGTAGATTGCGCTGTGCTCGCTGTCCACCGGGATGAGGGTGGGGTCATCCGCGCTGGGCGGGCACAGGCTCATCACCAGGTGGCCTCCCGCCACCAGCGCTTCCTTGTTGGCCAGCAGCACCCGGCGGCCTGCCTGCCGGGCGGCCAGCACACCAGCCAGGCCCACCATGCCCACCACGCTCACCAACACGTCATCACAATCAGCCAGGCCGGCGATTTGTGAAAGGGCTTCCGGGCCAAAGAACCACTGGCTGCCCCGCACATCCACCGGCAGGGGGACCTCCCCCGCGCTAAGGCCCGCCAGGCGCGGGCGGTGGGCGCGCACCTGGTCAAACAGCAGCTCTGCCTGGCTGTGGGCGCTGAGGGCCACCACCTCAAACAGCTCCGGGTGGCGCGCCACCACATCCAGCGCCTGGCGGCCGATGGAACCGGTGGAGCCCAGGATGGCGATGCGGCGTTTTCTCATCACGTCACATCCAGGGCAGGGCCTGGTAGAGATAGATGAGGGTTCCGCTGAACAGGACGCTGTCCAGCCTGTCCATCATGCCGCCATGGCCTGGGAAAATGTGGCTGTAATCCTTGATGCCGCAGTGGCGTTTGACAAAGGAGGCCAGCAGGTCACCAATCTGCCCGGCGATGCCGCCCACCACGCCCAGGATCAGGAAGTTGAGAAAATGTGGCATGCGCACCTGAAAGCTCAGGCCCACAAGGTACACCAGCACCGCGGCCAGCAGGCTGCCCAGCAGGCCGGCCGCGGAGCCCTCCAGCGTTTTCCTGGGGCTGATGGCTTCGTTCAGCTTGGTCTTTCCGTGCTTGGAACCAACAAAAAAGGCCAGGGAATCCCCTGTCACCGGGATAAAAAAGGCCAGGCTGAGCAGCACGCGCTGCAGGCCGATGGGCTCAATGCGGGTCATGCCCAGCAGGCTCATGGCCGGCAGGGCCACGGTGAACAGCGGCAGCACAGACATGGTAAGGTCCTCCAGGCGGGGTTCCTCCCGGAACATCACGATGGAAGATACAACAAACAGGGTGACAGACACCAGGATGACCAGCAGCACCAGGCTGGCCACGTCCGTGAGCAGCAAAAAGCCCGGGATGGCGATGATCAGGGCTGTCCAGGTCGGCCAGGCCACCAGGTTGTGCCCGGCGGTGCACAGGGCATTGAACACCTCATACAGCGCGATGCACACGCAGGCGGTCCACAGCAAAGAAAAGACCCAGCCGCCAAAGTACAGCGCCAGGAAGAGCAACAGCAGCAGGGCTGCGCCGGTGATGATGCGTGATGTCATGCCTTACGTCCCCCAAAACGGCGGTCGCGCCCGCCATAGGTGGCCAGCGCTTCTTTGTAGTGGGCCACGGTGAAATCCGGCCAGAGGATGTCCGGGAACAGCAGCTCTGCATAGGCGGACTGGAACAGCAGGAAATTGCTCAGGCGCTGCTCACCGCTGGTGCGGATCAGCAGGTCCACCTGCGGCTGCCCGGCGGTGTACAGGCGTTGGCTGATGCTGCCCAGGTCCACCTGGTCTGGGCGCAGGGCCCCGGACTGAACCTCAGCCAGCAACAGGCGCACCGCGCGCAGCATTTCACTGTGCGCGCCGTAGTTGAGCGCGATGTTCAGCTGCAAGCCGGTGTTCTGCGCCGTTCTTTCCGTGGCTTGCAGCACTGCCTGCCGTGCGGGCTGGGTCAGGCCGTCAACATCCCCCAGGATGCGGATGCGCACCTGGTTTTGATGCAGCTCGTCAATCTCTGAATGAAAAAATTCCACAATCAGCCGCATCAGCGCGGCCACCTCAGCTTCGGGCCGGGACCAGTTCTCGGTGGAAAAGGCATAGAGGCTGAGCACCTGGATGCCGATGTCGCTGCTGTAGCGGATAATCTCCCGCAGCGCCTCCACCCCCTGGCGGTGCCCGCGCATGACGCTCAGCGCGTGCTGACGCGCCCAACGGCCGTTGCCATCCATGATGATGGCCACATGGGCTGGCAGTTTAGGCAGGTTTGTCATGCTTCCTCCGGCGGGGCGTCACGGAAGGCGGAGCACAGCAGTTGCCCTTCTTCATAGCGAACCACCCGCAACCTGCGTCCGCCCGCGTGCTGGGGCGGGCGGGGCGGGCTTGAGATGATGACCTGTGGATGAACGCCACGGGCTTCAAGCAGGGCCAATGCCTCCTGCAGGTGCAGCCCGGCCAGTTGCTCTGAGGTCAAACGGCCATGATTTCCTTTTCTTTTTCTTTGCCCTGCTCATCAATGTCCTTGACAGCGGCGTCCGTCACCTTCTGCAGCTCGGCTTCAGCCACGCGCTGGTCGTCCTCGGTGATTTCCGAGTTCTTCTGCATTTTTTTGATGGTTTCCATCGCGTCCCGGCGGATGTTGCGGATGGCCACCTTGGATTCCTCGGCGCTGCGCCAGACCAGGCGGGTCAGCTCCTTGCGGCGCTCCTCGTTCAGCTCGGGGATGACCAGGCGGATCAGCTTGCCATCGTTGGCGGGGTTGAGGCCCAGGTCGGACTTGAGGATGGCCTTTTCCACCAGCGGGATGGCCTTGGGATCCCACAGGGAAATGGTCAGCAGCCGCGGTTCAGGCGACATGATATTGGCCATCTGGTTCAGCGGCGTCTGGGTGCCGTAATAATCCACCACGATGCGGTCCAGCAGCTTGGGGTTCGCCCGGCCCGCGCGGAGGGAGACCAGTTCCCGCCTGTACGCGTCCTTGGTCTTCTCCATCTTGTCCGAGGCCTGGTCAATGACGGGTTGGTACATCGTTTTGCCCTCCTTGTTGGTATGCCGTTATTGTACAGAGGTTTGCGCTTTTTATCAACCTGGCGGGGTGCTCAGCGCCCGCTGTTCTGTGACAGAAAATCCTGGATGGCACGGATGTTGCGCGGAAGGTTGGGCAGCAGGTAGGCCGTCTTGTTGCGGTAGACATGTTTGAAGGCGGCCTTGACCGGCACGGTCAGCGCCTCCACCTGACTGTCCTTCAGCGACAGCGCGACCGGCACCAGGGCCAGGGCGTCCGACAGGCTCAGGTCGGTGCGCACCTGGGGCGAGTACATGCCGATGATGCCGACCAGCTCGGTGGCATCCAGGTCCATCATCCGCTCAAAAATGGCCTGCAACACGCGCTGTTGGCGCTTGACACGCTCAAAATCGCTGTCAATTTTCCGGATGCGCGCGTAGGCCATGGCCTGCGGCCCGCTCAGGAGCAGCTGCTCCCCTGCGGCTGCCAGCAGCCCTTCCTCCTCAGGCAGTTCCTGCAGGTAGTTGTAGTAGGCCAGAATCCCGTTGAGGGGGGACAGCTCCTCCTCCCTCACGTCCAGCCATATGCCGCCAAGGGCGTCCACCAGCTGTGCCATCAGCGTGAAATCCACCGCCAGGTAGCCGTCCACCGGCACCTGGAAGTTGGCCTGCAGGGCGCGCACCAACAGCTGCGGACCGCCATAGACATGGGCGGCATTGAGGCGGTTGTGCCCCCGGCCGGGGATGCTGACATACAGGTCACGCATGAAGGACACCAGCCTGACGGTGCGCTGCCTGGTGTTGATCACTGCCAGCACCATGGTGTCGCTGCGCCCGCGGATTCCCTGTCCCGCCGTGTCCACACCGATGAGCAGCAGGTGGTAAACCCCAGCCAGGCCGGTCACCGGGGGGCTGTAGTCCTCCGGCAGCACCAGGAATCCGGACACCTCCCCCGTTTCCTGGCTCAGTTCATACAGCAGGTCGTTGAGCTCGCTGTCGCTGAGTTTGTCCTCCTCCACCTGAAAAAGCGGGTCATCCATCCCGGAAGCCCCGGGCAGGTTTTCCTGCGCCTGCGCCAAAAAGGGCAGGAGCTGACACAGGCACAGCAGCGCCACCAGCCAGCACGCTCGGGCTGTGCGGCCATGCCTGCTCAAGCGTCCTCCTGGGTGCCTTGGTCGTGGGTGAAGTAGTCCCGGTCAAGCCCGATCACACATACATGGCGCGGGTCCAGCGTGCGGGCATACGCGGAGATGCGCTCCACCAAGCTTTCATCATGATCGTCTGCCGGCACGACCACATCAAAAATGAGTTTGATCACGCGTTTGCCCGGCACCACCCGGAAATCATGCAGGCTCATGGGTGGCTGCTGCGCGCTTAAAAATGCCTCAATGCTGGCCTTGACCTGCTGGCCCGGCGCGTCCTCAGGCAGGGTGGGGTCCATGTGGATGGCGATGGGCAGGTTCAGTTCCTGCATCACCTCCTGCTCAATCAAGTCTACCACCTCATGGATGTCAAGCAGGCGCACGTGTGCGGGCACCTCCACATGGATGGAGGCCATGGTGCGGCCCGGGCCGTAGTCGTGCAGCACAAAGTCGTGCACACCAGTGATCTCAGGGTGTTTCTGGATGATGGCCAGCACCCGCTGACCCAGCTCCCGGTCTGGCCTGCCGCCAATCAGGGAGGTGATGGTCTCGCGGATCAGCTGGATGCCGCTGAACAGAATAAAGGCGGACACCAGCAAGCCCAGCCAGCCGTCCAACAGGATGTTGAACAGGTGGGCGGCCAAAAACCCCAGTAGCACAGCCGTGGTGATCAGCACATCGTTGCGGCTGTCCTGGGCTGCCGCCTGCAGGGTCACCAACTTATGCGCCTTTCCCTGCTTCTGGTTGTACCACCACATGAAGCCCTTTACCGGCAGGCTCAGCGCGGTGATGCCGGCCAGCAGCCAGTTGAAGTGCGGCGCCTGGGGGGCCGCGATGGCGGCAATGCTGCGCCGCAGCAGGTCGATGCCCGCGTACAGGATGATGACGGCGATGCCCAGGGTGCCAATGTATTCCATGCGCCCATGGCCGTAGGGGTGGTCGCGGTCCCCCGGCTTCCGGGCCAGGTGGAGGCTGAGCAGGGAAATCAGCACCGAGCCGGTGTCGGACAGGTTGTTGATGCCATCCGCGAAGATGGACACAGCACCAGACAGGGAGCCCACCACCATCTTGCTGGCGGCAAGCAGGGCGTTGAGCACCAGGCCAAGCAAAGAAGCGCACAGGCCTGCCCGCGCGCGTGTGGTGTCCGGATGGAGTTGTTGGGCCTGGCTCATGGTTCAGGCAAGCTGCTCAATGCACTTGGTGGGGCACACCTTGACGCATTCGCCGCACAGGGTGCATTTGGCCGGGTCGATGATGGCGCAGTTGTTCACCACATGGATGGCGTCAAACTGACAGGCCTTCTCGCAGCGTTTGCAGGCGATGCAGGCCTTGGTGCAGGCGTCGCGCGCCTCACGGGGTGTGGCCGCGTTCTGGCAGCGCACAGTGACCCGGGCAGCCTTGGGCAGCAGCTTGATGACGCTGCGCGGGCATTCCTTGACGCACAGGCCGCAGGCCGTGCAGGCATCCTCATCGATGACCACGATGCCGTTTTCTATCTTCATGGCGTTGAAGCGGCAGACGCGCACGCAGTCGCCATAGCCGACACAGCCCCAGCGGCACATGCTGGGCCCGCCGGCCAGGCCCACAGCGGTATGGCAGGTCTTGGGGCCGGTGTACTCATAGCGGGGCTTGACCACGCCGGTCTCCCCCTGGCAAAGCACGCGCGCCACCTGAACGGCTGTCTCCTTGGCTTCCTGGCCCATGATCTGCGCCAGGGCATCCAGGGTTTTCTTCCCGCCCGGGGTGCACAGGTCAATCGCGGCTTCACCCTTGACCACCGCCTGGGCGTAGCTGTCGCAGCCGGGATAGCCGCAGGCGCCGCAGTTGGCACCGGCCACCGCTTCGCGCACCAACACAAAGCGCTCATCCACAGGCACGGCGAAGGTCTTGGACGCGAAGGTCAACAACAAACCAAACAGCACTCCCAGCCCGCCCAGGACGCCGGCGGCAAGTGCAATGGGGGTGATGGGCATATGCGCTACCTCCTTAGATGTTGCCCAGGCCGGCAAAGCCCAGGAAGGCGACAGACATCAGCCCGGCTATGATGAGGCTGATGGGGAATCCCTTGAATGCCTTGGGGATGTTGGAGGACTCCAGCCGCTCGCGCGCACCGGCCATCAGCACAATGGCCAGCAGGAAGCCCAGGGCGCCAAACACGCCGTTGAGCACGGACCAGAGCAGGTTGTGCCCGTCGTTGATGTTGAGAATGGTCACGCCCAGCACCGCGCAGTTGGTGGTAATCAGCGGCAGGTAGATGCCCAGCGCGTTGTACAGGGCGGGCATCCCCTTCTTCATGAACATCTCAACAAACTGCACCAGCGCTGCGATCACCAGGATGAAGGAGATGGTGATCAGGTAGTTCAGCTGCAGCGGCACCAGCAGGTAATGGTAAATGATGTAGGTAACCAGGGAGGCGATGCCCATCACAAAGGTGACGGCAATGCCCATGCCCGCGGCGGTCTCCACCTTGCTGGACACGCCCAGGAAGGGGCAGGCGCCCAGGTAGCGGGAGAAGATGAAGTTGTTGGCCAGCACGCAGTTGACCATAAACAGCAGGAAATTGGTGAGGGTGAACTCCATTTATGCCTGCACTCCTTTCCGCGAACCGATTCGGTTGACAATGGCGTTGATGATGCCCAGGATCAGCCCGAAAAAGATGAAGCCGCCCGGCGCCATCACGGCCAGCAGCATGGGCTCAAAGCTGGCGCCAAAGACCGCCGTGCCAAAGATGGTGCCGTTGCCCAGCAGTTCCCGGACAGAGCCAATCAGGATGAGGCCCGCGGTAAAGCCCATGCCCATGCCCAGGCCATCAGCCGCGGCATGAAACACGGGGTTCCTGGCAGCGAAAGCCTCCGCCCTGGCCAGGATGATGCAGTTCACCACAATCAGCGGGATGAACAGCCCCAGCGCCTCGTACAGCGCGGGCACAAAGGCCTGGATGAGCATCTGCACGATGGTCACAAAGGTGGAGATCACCACGATGAAGGCCGGGATGCGCACCTTGTCGGGGATAAAGTTGCGCAGCAGGCTGATCACAATGTTGCTGCCCAGCAGCACAAAGGTGGCCGCCAGGCCCATGCCCAGGCCGTTGGTGGCGCTGGTGGTGGCCGCCAGGGTGGGACAAACGCCCAGCACCAGGCGGAAGATGGGGTTTTCATTGAAAATGCCATTGATGAAAACACCGCGGATACTTTGCTTCTTTTCAGGCATGTTGTTTCACCGTCCCATACACTCGTCTGCTGGTCAAGCGGTCAATCAGCGGGGTGAGGATGTTCATGATCAGGATGGCGTAGGTGACGCCCTCGGGGAAGGCGCCGTTCATGCGGATGACAGCCACCAGCAGGCCGCAGCCGATTGCGAAGATGACCTGGCCAATCCTGAGCATGGGGTTGGTCACATAGTCTGTCGCCATGAACACGGCGCCAAACAGCAGGCCGCCGGAGAGCACCGCCTTGAGCGGGTCGCCGCCAATCAGCCAGGTGAACAGGGCAACCGTGCCAACGAAAATCACCGGGATGTGCCACTTGATGGTGCCCACAAAGAGCATGTAGAGGAAGCCAATCAGGATGGCAATCTTGCACACCTCGCCAATGGTTCCGGGGATGTTGCCCATGAGCAGGTCATACACTTCATAACCCTGCGGGCGAATGAGCGCGGTGGCGGAGGACACGGCGTCCGGCCCCGCGGGCACGGCGCTGGTGGCGCCCAGCACCCTGATGGGCATGAAATACACGCTCATGCGGGCAGGCCAGGAGGCCAGCAGGATGCCGCGGGCCAGCAGGGCCGGGTTCATGAAGTTGTGCCCGATGCCGCCAAAGAGCTCCTTCACCAGGATGACCGCGACCGCGCTGCCGATGGCCGGCAGCCACAGGGGCGCCTCAGCCGGCAGGTTCAGGCCCAGGATCAGCCCGGTGACCACGGCGGACAGGTCCAGCACCCGCACCGGGCGGCGGGTCAGCTTCTGGAAGAGGTATTCGCACAGCACGGCGCTGGCGACAGCCACGGCCAGCACCCAGGCGGCCTTGCTGCCAAACAGGTAGATCCCGGCCGCTGTAGTGGGCACCAGCGCGATGATGACATCCAGCATCAGCGTGCGGGTGCTCTCCTTGTGCAGCAGGTGGGGACCGGTGGAAAGACGCAGGCTCATCCTGTTATATCCTCCTCGCGGTGATTTTTTCCTTGGCTTCCTTGAAGGTGGGCGACAGCTCCAGCTTGGCCGGGCACACATAGGAGCAGGAGGCGCAGATGATGCACTCCATCACATGCTCCTTCTTGGCGCCGGCCAGGTTGCCCATGTCACACAGTTCCTTGAGCCGCTGGGGGTTCAGTTTCGCCGGGCAGGCGCTGACGCATCGGCCGCAGCGGATGCAGGGCGTGGGCTCGGGGGTGACGGCGTCCTTCTGGCCCAGCACCACGACCCCGTTGTTGGCCTTGGTGACGCTGACCCCGGTGTTGGGGGCGGCGATGCCCGTCATGCTGCCGCCCGCAAACACCTTGCCGGGTTCCTCGCTGGTGCCGCCGGCCTCGTCAATGGCGGCCTGGAAGCTGGTGCCAATGCGCAGGCGCAGGTTGCTGGGCTTGTTGACCGCGCCTGTCACCGTGGTGACACGGCTGATGAGCGGTTTGCCCAGGCTGACCGCCTCAGCCACCGCGGCGGCGGTGCCCACGTTGAACACGGCCACGCCCACATCACAGGGCAGGCCGCCTGAAGGCACCTGGCGCTTGGTGATGGCCTCAATGAGCTGTTTCTCACCGCCCTGGGGGTACTTGGTTCTCAGCACCGCCACGCTGACGCCTTCGCGCCCCTGGGCTGCCTCCCGCACCGCCTTGACGGCGTCCATCTTGTTGTCCTCAATGGCGATGATGCCGCGCGTGACCCCCATGCCGCGCATGATGGCGCGCAGGCCATCCACCACCAGGCCAGGCTGCTCCAGCAGCAGCTGGTGGTCGGCGGTGAGGAAGGTTTCACACTCCGCGCCGTTGAGGATGACGGTGTCCACCGGTTTGTCAGCGGGCGGGCTCATCTTGATGTGGGTGGGGAAGCAGGCTCCGCCCATGCCGCAGATGCCGGCATCCTTCACCTGCTGGATAATCCTGTCTGCCGGGGCGGTTTCCACCCCTCCCAGGGGGTGAAGCGGCGCCCACTCATCCAGCTTGTCATTGGTGATGTTTATGCAGGTGCTGGGCTGCTTGTTGAGCAGCTGGCGCACCTCAATGCCGGTCACCTCACCGGACACGCTGGCGTGCACCGGGATGCCGATGCCGCCCACAGGGGTGGCGATGACCTGGCCCAGCAGCACCCGGTCCCCCTTTTGCACGCAGGGGGCAGAAGGAGCGCCGATGTGCATGTCCATGGGGATGGACACGGTCTCCGGCACCAGGTCACGGATGGGCTGGTGCCGGCTGGCGCCCTTGCCCTCATGCATCTCCTTGAGCGGGTGGATGCCGCCTTTGAAACTGAACTTCATGCTGTGCTTGCCTGCCTTTCTATCATCAACCGCTCAGGGCCTGTTTTCAAACGCTTCGTTGATGGCATCGATGATTGCCTGCATGGTGGCGGTGGCGCTGGTGGCGGCGTCCGGGTTGACCAGGTTGGCCACCAGGTGCTCGCTGTCCTCCTGGCCATCCTGCCGGATGGACAGCGGAGGCAGTTTGCCGCTGAAGCGCTCCGCGAACGCCGGTTCCAGCGCCAGCTGGCCGTAGCCCGGGGTCTCCATGAAGCCTTCGCCATCCACCTCAAGGCTGGTGATGCGGCCTTCCTCGTCAAAGCTCACCCGCACCGTCACCGGCCCCGCAAAGCCTGGCTTGGCGACCGCCCCGTCCTTGCTTTCCATCATCTGGGTATACGCCTGGTTCACCGCGTCCACAATGGCCTGGGCGGTGATGGTGGCGCTGGAGGCGGTGTCTGGGTTGACCAGGTTGGCCACGGTGCTGTCCGTCAGCGGCTCGCCCGGCTGCTGGAGCGCCAGGGGTGGCTGCTTGCCTGCAAAGGAGGCCGTGTAGGGGCCGTCCAGCGCCAGCTGTCCATAGCCCGGGGTTTCCACAAACCCTTCAGCGCGCAGGGTGACCTGCCTGATACTGCCATCCTCATGGAAGCTGGTGGTCACGCTGACCGGCCCCATGAAACCCTGCACAGTGGCTGTGATACCGTCCGCCTCGGCGCTGATATCCGGGGTTGGTTCAGGCTGGGGCGCGCCAAATTTCGCGGCGTGCATCTCATTGACGGCGTCCAGCACCGCCTTGGTGGTGATTGTGGCGCCGCTGATGCCGTCAATGGTGCTGTCCGTCTCGGCTTCATCCGCCTTGCGCTCGGTGAGCGGGGGCAGTTTGCCCAGGAACTGGTTCTGGAAGTCCTCTTCCAGGGCTGCCTGGCCAAAGCCGCGGGTCTCCTGGAAGCGGTCATCGCCAACCTGCAGGAAGGCAATCCTGCCCTGCTCATCAAAGCTGGCTGTCACAGCCACGGGGCCTGCATAGCCATCATGGGCCAGGGTCTGGGCATCCTCGGGCACCGCCACGGGTTCAGGCGCCGCTGTGGGTTCCGCGGTGGGCTTGGGCGCCGCGCCCTGGGCGATGATGTTCTGTGATTCATATGCGCTGTTGATGGCGCTGACGACCGCCTGGGTGGTCAGCGTAGCGCCTGAGATGCCGTCCACATCCGCCAGCTCCATGGGCACAGCCTTGCCCAGGAACTGCCCGGCAAATGCGGGCTCCAGGGCGGCGGCGCCATAGCCGTCGGTTTCACCGAAGCGCTCGTCCCCCACCTTCAGCGCGGTGATTGTCTGGTCATCCTTGATGGTGACCTCCACATACACAGCGCCAGCGAAGCCCTGGGCTTCCCCTGCGTAGGTCGTGCCCTCCGGCAGCAGGATGTTCTGTGATTCATAGGCCTGGTTGACCGCGTCCACCACCGCCCTGGTGGTGACCGTCGCGCCGCCGATGCCATCAATGTCTTCAAGGGACAGGGGCAGGCCCTTGTCCTTGAACTGGCGGGTGAAGGCGGGCTCCAGGGCCGCGGCGCCATAGCCGTCGGTCTCCCCAAAGCGCTCATCCCCCACCTTCAGCGCGCTGATGGTTCCATCATCCCTGACGGTGACCACCACATAGACAGGGCCGGCAAAGCCATTGGCCTCGCCCGCGTAGGAGGTGCCCTCCGCCGGACCTTCCGGCAGCGCCAGCTCCGGGTGCAGATAGACGTTGACCTGATAAGCCACGGCGTTCACCGCGCCCAGCACCGCGTTGCTGGTGCGGGTGGCGGCGGTGATGGCGTCCACTTCGTTGTCCTTGCTGGCATCTCCCAGGCGCACCGGGCTTGTTTTGCCGGCGAACTGGGCGGTGAAGCCTTCCTCCCGGGCCTTGGAGCCCAGGCCGGGGGTTTCCGCGAAGCTGGCGCCGCCCACGTTGATGCCGGTGATGGTGCCGTCTTCCCTGACACCGGCGACCACCTCAATCAGTCCGGCGTAGCCCTTGCTCTCAGCCTTGCCAACGTAACCGATGACCTCACCCTGATCGTTCCTGGCTTCAAACAGCTGGTTTTCATCCTCCAGCTCCAGCGCGACAAAGCTTGCCGCCTCCGGCATCACCAATTGCTTGGCCTTCTCCTCCGCGGCGATTGCCTGCTGCTGGATGGGGCCCTTGGTGACCTCGTTGGTCAGCGCCAGGCCCAGCCCGGCTACAACCGTGATGATGCCCAGCACGACCCACGCCCAAATGCGGTTCTTCATTCAGTCAACCCTCCGTAATGGTGCTGCGCGCACCAGTGTGGTTTTGTTCCTGCAGGCGCCTGATCATCGCCGCATCCGGCGGCCGGCCCAGCATGGATTCCGCCAGCTCCAGGTCATCCAGCAGGATGGCCGCGCGGATGGCGGAGCTGGAGACCAGCAACCCCTGCGCGTTCCTGATGGGCGCGATGACCGTCAGCCCGACACCGGCCTGACGGCACAGCTGGTCCAGCCTGTCAACATCGGTATCACCATGGAAGCCGAAGCGGTGGTTAAAGCCCACCACCAGATGACGGGCGTTCAACTTGCCCAGCAGCACCCGCGTGAAAAAATCGGCACCGCGCTCATGCTGCAGGCTGTGGTCAAACCGGCTGACCGCGGCCTGCTGAATGCCCGCCTGTTCAATCAGCGCCAGGCGCTCCGGCAAGGGGCTCAACACCGGCACCCGGCGCTCAGGTTGGATAACCTGAATTGGCAGCGGATCATAGGTGTGCACCATGGCGGTTATGCCCAGCTGCCGCGCCTGGCTGAGGGCTGCGTCAATCAGGGCGCGGTGACCCAGGTGGACGCCATCAAACACGCCCAGGCACACCACGCTTGGTGTGTCCAGGCTGCCTGCCAGCTCTTCCACAGGATAGATTCTCACAAAAAAATACCGCCTGTCCCCCTGCAAGATGGTACCTTGAACAAGGCGATACTATCATCAGGCGGTCAAAATGTCAATCCAAACCGTTTAGTATAACCATGTATTCAAGATGCTAAACATCTTCTGGAAACCGCGCGGCGCGGCAGCCTCAGCGGCGTTGAAAAGTGCGCCTGGATGGGCTATCCTTGCGGCAGGAAAAATGTGGGGAGGGGCGGATGGCGCAAAAAAAGACGGGTCTGGCCATCATTTTGCTGTGCCTCGCTGTGCTGGGGCTCATCCTTGGCCTGCAGGCGGCGCTGAATATTTCCCCCTTCAATCCCTCCGCCTACAATACCTACACCCATCAGGCGCTGGCCTGGCGCGCCGGCCATGCCTACCTGTCCCAGGACATTCCCCACCTAGAGCTGGCCATCTACCAGGGGCGCTACTATGTCAGCTTCCCGCCGGTGCCTTCCCTGCCCATCTACCTGCTCACCTTTGTGTTTGGCGCGAATGTGCCGGACGGGCTGCTGGTGATGGCGTATGCCCTGCTGGCCACCCTGGTGCTGTTCAGGTACCTGGCGCGCCGTGGCTTTGCACCTTTTGCGGCGGCGGGCTGGGCTTTCCTGTCCCTCTTCGCCTCCTCCCTGCTGCCCCTTGTGCTGCAGGGCGCGGTGTGGTACCAGGCCCAGGTGCTGGGCCTGCTGCTCATCATCCTGGCTTTGGAACGCCTGGACGCCGGACAGCCCCTGATGGGGCTCATCTGCTACGCCCTGAGCGTGGGGTGCCGCCCCTTCAATGCCCTGTATGGGCCCCTGCTGCTGTACCTCTACGCGCGGCCGCGGCTGGCCGGGGGCACACGCCCTTATGATTTGTTTAGGCAGCTGCTGCCTGGCTTGACTGCTGGCCTGCTGATCGCCGGGCTGTACGCCTGGTACAACATCCTGCGCTTTGGCAACCCGCTGGAGTTTGGCCACAACCACCTGCCCGAGTTCTCCTTCCAGGGGGGGCAGCAGTTCGCGCTTGCCCACCTGGGCAAGAACGCCCAGCAATATTTACTGGGGCTGCCCTTTGCCCGAAGCGGGGCCGGACTTGCGTTAAAGCCCTTCGGATTCTCCCTGTTTCTGGCCAACCCCCTGCTGTTGCTGCTCGTCATCTGGGGCACTGCGCTGGCGCTAAAGGGCGGGCTGAACATGGAACGGGGCCTGATCCTGCTGTTTTTTGCCCTGCACCTCTTGTTGCTGTTGCTGCACCGCACCTTTGGGGGCTACCAGTTTGGCGCGCGCTACGCGGTGGACCTGCTGCCCTACGCGCTGCTCTTCCTGGCCCGCCGGGCGCGGCCCTCCTGCACCAAAGCGGAAGCTGCCGTGATGCTGGCGGGCTTGGCCTTCAGCATCTACGGCAGCCTCATGGTGCATATCTAGCTTATTGTTCGCCGGACTCCAGATAGTTCAGGTACTGTTCCCTGGTCATCAGCGTCCTGCGCGGCTTGGTGCCCTCATTGCCCGAGATGATGCCGCGGCGGGACATCTCGTCAATCAGGCGGCCGCTGCGCGCATAGCCAATGCGCAGCACGCGCTGTAACATGCTGATGGACATCTGCCCGGACTCCACCGCCATCTCAATGGCCTGGGGCAGCAGCTCATCAAAGGCGGCATCCCCTACCTCGGCGCTGTCCGGGCCGCCGTTCGCGCCTTCCGGCTGGTCGGCCTGCTCCACGTGCTCAATCAGGTCCAGGTTATAGTCTGCCTGGTTGCGGTTGGTGATGTACGCCACCGTCTGCTCCACGTCGCGGTCTGAGACAAAACAGCCCTGGACGCGGATGGGCTCCCGCGTGGTGGAGCGGTAGAGCATGTCGCCATAGCCCAGCAGCTTCTCCGCCCCCTGGTTGTCCAGGATGGTCTTGCTGTCAAAGGGCGAGCTCACGCGGAAGGCGATGCGCCCGGGGATGTTGGCCTTGATAACCCCGGTGATGATGTTCACCGAGGGGCGCTGGGTGGCCAGGATGAGGCAGATGCCCGCCGCGCGGGCCTTGGCGGTGATGCGCTTGATGTGGTCCTCAATCATCTTGCCGCTGGTGGTCATCAGGTCCGCCATCTCATCCACAATCACGATAATGCGGGGCAGCGGCTCCTCATCCGGCTCCAGGCGCTTGTTGTAGGCGTCCAGGTTGCGCACGCCGGCGTCCACCAGCACCTGGTAGCGCCTGTCCATCTCCTGGCAGACCCAGTCCAGGGCGGCGGTGGCCTTCTTGGCGTCGGTGATGACGGGCATCATCAGGTGGGGCACATCGTTGTAGGGCTGAAGCTCAACAAACTTGGGGTCCACCATGATCATGCGCACATGCCGGGGCGAGGCGCGGTAGAGCATGCTGCAGATGATGCTGTTGATGCACACGGACTTGCCGCTGCCCGTGGCGCCGGCAATGAGCAGGTGGGGCATGTCCATCAGCTCGCTGATGATGGGTGTGCCCGTGATGTCCTTGCCCAGCGCCACCGCGGTGGGCGACTTGTTGTCCCGCATGCGGGAGGATTCCAGCACATCGCGCAGGAAAACCTTGGAGGTTTTGTCGTTGCTGACCTCCAGGCCCACAAAGGAGGTGCCCGGGATGGGCATCTCCGCGCGGATGTCCCCCTTGGCCTTCAGCTCAATGGTAAGGTTGTCCATCACGGAGCGCAGCTTGCTCACCTTGATGCCCTCTGCCAGGCGGATGGCAAAGCGGGTAACGGTGGGGCCGTGCACGATGTCATGCAGGTGGGCGGTGATGGAGAAGCTTTTCAGGGTTTCAATCAGCTTCTCCGCGCGGATCAGGTCCTCCTGGGTGGTGTCGTGCTGCTCATCCCCCATGCCCTCTGTCAGCAGGCGCAGGGGGGGAACCTGGTAATCATCCAGCGCCAGGCGAATCTGTTTGGGCTGGGGCGCGCGCACCATGTTGTCCAGCGACCCCTTGCCGGGCGACTCCACCTTCTGGGGCACCGCGACACGCTCTTCCCGGGGGGTGTGGGCGGGCTGTGTCAGCACGGGCTTGGCCGCCTGACTGGCCGTGGGTTGCGGGGCGGGCGCCTCGCTTTTGGTCGCCTCAACCGTGCTGGCCACGGGCGCGGCTTGTTTGGGTGTGGTGGTTTCGGGATTGGTTTCTATTTGCGTGGTGGCTGCCCTGCGGCGTTTGCGCCCTGGTTGTGCCTCAGGTGTGGTTTCCAACATGGGCTGCTGCACGGCAGCGGCTGCTGTGGCGGCAGCCGGCTCGTCCCAGGGCAGGCGGTCCTCCAGTGGCGCCTGCTGTGGCCGCGCGGGCGGCCTGGTGGCTGCGGGCTGGGTGAAGCCGCTATGGTCCCCTTCCTCAAACAGCGTGCCGGCGGGCTGGCGCACAAAGCCGGGTTCCTCCTGCGGCTGGGCGCTGAAGGCTGGGCTGGGCTGTTCCGGTTGCGGCTGCCAGTCCAGCTGCTGCGCGGGAACAAAGGCAGCGTTCTCCGGCTGCTGGGCCGCCGCTGCCCACTGGGGCTGGGGCGCCAGCTCATCGCCTGGCAGGTCCTCCGGATATTGCGCTTCCACTTGATGTGGCTGCGCGGGTTGGGCCGTGGCCTGCGCTGTCTCCCGGGCGGGGCGCGGGGGCACACGGTTGATGCGGTCGGAAATCTGCGCCACCAGGCGGACCGGGCTGATGCGGAGCAGCGCGAAGACCAGGGCGATGGCCATCAGCACCAGCAGCACAATCGCGCCCACGCTGCCCACGGTGACATACAGCGGGTAGGCCAGCAACATGGACAAGGCGCCGCCGCCCGGGTACATGCCGCCGCTGATGCTCAGCCAGTTGCGCAGGGAATAGCTGGTGCGCAGGTATTCCCCCATGCTGTCCGGGTAGGACGCGCCGCGCAGGGCGTTGATGTTTTTGATGTAGTCCATCAGCATGGGAAAGGAACGGTCGTTCACCTTGAGGGTCAAACTCATCAGCGCCAGCACGCACAGCAGCAGCAGCAGGCTGATGGTGAGGGGATACATGGACACATAGCGCTTGGAGGCCACCATGAGCTGCAAGGCCAGCCAGATCACCACAAAAGGCAGCAGCCAATACAGCCCGCCGCCCAGGCCGATGGCCATCCACTTGAACAGATCAAGCGAGCCGGCACTGGTCTGCAAACTGGTGCCCAGCAGCAGCATCAGCCCGAAGGCCAGCAAGGCCAGCCCAAGCGACAGCAGCACAGGGCCGCCCCGGTCTGTGGAGCGGATGGTGGGCTTCGCTTTTTTGCGGGTTGCTGTGCTCATTGATGGTTCACTCTCTTATTGTTGCTTCAGCCACACGGCGTAGAGCAGGTCATTCGTGTCATAATACAGCCGCAGCTCATGTCCCTCATACAGGTAGGCATCCATCTGGCCTTCCTCAAGCCCATAGAGCTGGGCGGCGGAGGCTGGCAGGGGCAGGCTGGCAAAGGGTTGGCCCAGGGCGGCCTGCGCCGTCTCCCTGTTTGCCTGGCCTGTGATCAGGCCAAACAGGTTCATCCGCCGGCTGAGGATGCCGTCCACTGTCTGCCCGTCAGAGGACAGCAAGAGGCTGCCGCGGAAGGAATCATCCTCCATCTGGTACTGCTGGCCTTCCGGATGTCCTTCCGGGTCATGCAGCAGTTTCAGGCGCGCCACCGCATCCTCCACCGGCTCACCCAGACAAGCGTCCAGGCCGGGCAGGCAGCCGCTTGTTACCGTTTCCTCAAGCAGGGCCGCGGTTTGCCCACCTGGTGCCAACAGGGTGTTGACGCCCAGGCTGTGCAGCAAACTGCCCTCCTCAAGGTTCAGGAGGGGCTGGATTTCGTGGAACAGGTAGTGCAGCGAGGCGCTCCGGCCTGAAAGCCAGGTGAAGGTGCCCTCAGGGTAGTAAAAGCTGATGCCTGCGGGGTGCACCAGCAGGCGTTCCAGCGGCAGGGGCCGCAAGGCCTGCAGGTCCAGGTAGACCGACAGATCCTCACCCAGCCGGGCATCGGCCTCTTCTTCCAGCCAGGCCTGGGCGGCGGCGGGATCCGCAAAAACCTCCGCCGCGGTGATGGGCTGGCCATTGGCCAGATCAAACATCAAGGGAAGGTATTCAAAGCCCGGGCGTCCGTTTGGCATGCGGCCCTGGGCGGTGATGAGCAGGCTTAACAGGTCATGGCTGTCCGCGGCGGGCAGGACATGGTAGCGGCTGGTGACGCGCAGGCTGCCCTCCGACCCTGCCTGCAGCACAAGGAAGGTGTTTTCATGTGGGGCGACCGCTTCTTTGATCGCCTGGTTGACGCTGTCTTGCACAAAGCTGTTGGGCAGGCTGGTCAGCTGCGGGTACTCCAGCAGGGAGTCGCCGCTTGCCTGGCTGATGGTGGTGAGCAGCTCCCCGGCCATCGCAGACGGGAGCAGCAGCGCCAGCAGGCAGGCCACGGCCAGAAGCAAACGAATCCTTCGCATTCCTGTGCCCTCCTTTGCCTGATTGTACAGGATGGGCAGAGATGTTTCAAGTTTGACACAATCAGTCATGATTCTGTCATATTAACCCGGGATGAGGGTTCAGGCGTAGCCAGGCTTGTCGCTTCTGCCCTCCTGGCGGGCGATGTTTTCCGCGTTTTTCCTCAGGTAGATGCGGTGCATCTCCTCCGCGTCCAGCCCGGCGGCCAGGCACATGCTCAGGAAGAAATGCAGGATGTCCACCAGCTCCTCCTTCAGCGCCTGCTCGTCCACCGGTTTCTTGTTCTTCCACCATTTGAAGTTGACCTCATCCAGCATCTCGGCCAGTTCGCTCAACATCGCCAGGGTGTACTTCTGCATCCATTCCATGGGGTCCAGCCCATGCAGGCCACGCTTGTCCTTGATGGTGTCGTTGAGCGCCTGCTGGATGCTGAGCATGTGTTCAAGCCTGTCCATGCTGCCCCTCCTGTTTGAAGCGCTTGCTGATGTTCTTGCCGACCAGGGCCAGTTTGGGCGTGGCGCCCAGCACCTGACGCGCCACCCGGTTGGCAGTTTTCAGGTTCACCTTGCGCAGCAGCGCCAGGGTCTCCCTGGGCTCGATCACCCGCTGGTGCAGCAGCATGTTCATGCCCATGCTGGCCATGCGCTGATAGGCGCTCTCCATGCCCAGCACAAAGCCGGTCCGAAGCTGCGCCATGGTCCGCTCAAACTCCTGCCGGGTCAGGCCCTTCTCTGCCATCAGCGCCGCCTCCCGGCGGATGGTGTCCAGCACCTTGTGCACCTTGCCGGGTGTGCAGGCCGCGTAGATGGTCAGTTCCCCGCAGTCCGGGTAAAAGGAAGGCGCGGAGAAGATGTTGTATACCAGGCCCTGGTCCTCCCGCACCTTTTGAAAGAGCCTGGAGGACACACCCCCGCCAAAGGCGGTGGACACCACGGTCAGGGCGTGCCGGTCCTCATCCAGGCTGGGCAGGCCCTCATAGGTCAGGCAGAGGTGTACCTGCTCCACCTCCTTGTCCAGGGTCAGCAGGTTATTGCCTGGCACAACCTGGTTCCTGGGGCTGGGCGCGCGCATGTCGCCCTGCCAGGAAGCGAAGGCTTCCTCCGCCCAGAGGATCAGCTGCTGGGGGTCAAAGCGCCCGGCCACGGACAGCACCGTGTTGCCCGGGCGGTAGAACTGCTGGCGGAAGCGGGTCAGGTCATCCAGGGAGTAGGCTTTGATGGCGCCGGCGCTGCCCAGGATGCTGCGGGAAAGCGTCTGGTCTGCAAACATGCCCTGGTGGGACAGGTTGTACACCAGGTCCTGCGGGTCATCGCTTTCCATGGCGATTTCCTCCAGGATGACCTGGCGCTCCTTCTCCATATCCGCCGCGCTGAAGCTCGGGTTCACCAGCATGTCCGCCAGCAAGGTCAGCGCGTTTGGCAGCTCCTTGTCGGTGGTGCGGGCGTAGTAGCTGGTGGACATTTTGCTGGTGGCCGCGTTCACATTGCCGCCAATCAGGTCGATTTCATCGGCGATCTGGCGCGCGGAGCGGGTGGTGGTGCCCTTGAAGGCCATGTGCTCAATAAAGTGGGACAGGCCGTTGTGCGCCTCCTCCTCCATGATGGAGCCTGCCTTGACAAACAGGCCAATGGCGGTGCTGCGCAGGTGGGGCAGGCGCTCCATCATGAGGGTGAGGCCATTGTTGAGGGTGTGGGTTTGGATCATGCGCGCTTGTCTCCTGACTCAAACGGCTTGCCGTGCCTGACAAGCCGTTTGCGCTGTGGTTGATGTGGTGTTTTGTTTAGTTGCCGTCGCGGCGGGGCGGCCGGCCGTCACGGCGGGGCGGTCTGCCGCCGCCGCTGCCCTGGCCCTGGTTGCGGTTGAAGGTGCGGGGCTTGTACTCCATGTCGTTGCGCAGCAGGTTGATGCGGCCCTGGGCGTCGATTTCGGACACCTTGACCTCCACCGCGTCGCCAATGTTCAGCACGTCCTCCACCTTCTCCACCCGCTCGTTGGCCAGTTTGGAGATGTGCAGCAGGCCGTCCTTGCCGGGGAGCAGCTCGATGAAGGCGCCCATGGTGCTCAGGATCCGCACCACCTTGCCCTCATAGACCTCACCCACCTCCACATCCTTGGCGATGCCCTCGATGATGCGGCGTGCCTTGGCGGCCGCCTCCTCATCCGGGGTGGCGATGGCCACGCGGCCGTCATCCTCGATGTCAATCTTCACGCCGGTGTCGGCGATGATCTTGTTGATCATCTTGCCGCCCGGGCCAATGACCTCGCGGATCTTGTCCGGGTTGATGAAGAAGGTGATGATCTTGGGTGCGTACTTGCTCAGCTGCTTGCGCGGCTCGGGCAGCACCTTGAGCATTTCGCCCAGGATGTGCAGCCGGCCCCGCAACGCCTGCTCCAGCGCGCGCTGAAGCACCGTGCGGTCAATGCCCTTGATCTTGATGTCCATCTGGATGGCCGTGATGCCGTTCATGGTGCCGGCGACCTTGAAGTCCATATCGCCCAGGAAGTCTTCCAGGCCCTGGATGTCAGACAGCACGGCCACCTTGCCGGAGGCCTCGTCCTTGATGAGGCCCATCGCGATGCCGGCAACCGGCGCCTTGATGGCGATGCCCGCGTCCATCAGTGACAGGGTGCTGCCGCACACAGAGGCCATGGAGGAGGAACCATTGCTGGAGAGCACCTCGCTCACCAGGCGCAGGGCGTAAGGGAACTCGTCCTCGCTGGGGATGACGGGCTCCAGCGCCCGCTCAGCCAGCGCGCCGTGGCCGATTTCACGCCGGCCGGGAGAACGCATGCGGCCGGCCTCGCCCGTGGCGTAGGGCGGCATGTTGTAGTGGTGGATGTAGCGCTTGGAATCCTCGTTGGACAGGCCATCCAGGATCTGCGCGTCGCGCAGGCTGCCCAGGGTGGTCACGGTGAGGGCCTGGGTCTGCCCGCGGGTGAACACGGCGCTGCCGTGGGTGCGGGGCAGGAGGCCCACCTCGCACCAGATCTTGCGGATCTCCTCCTCGCTGCGGCCATCCGGGCGCACGCCATCCTCCAGGATTTTGCGGCGCATGACTTCCTTGTTCAAATCGTACAGCGCCTCGCTGACCTCGGCCTCCCGGCCTTCAAAGGTCTGGGCGAAATGCTCCTTCACCTCGGCCTTCACCTGCTCCTCGCGCGCATGGCGCTCGGCGCGGTCATAGGTGGCAAAGACATACTCGGCCTTCTCCAGCGCGTACGCGCGCACCGCCTGGGCCACATCGTCCCCGGTGGTCACCCGGGGGAAGTCCACCTTGGGCTTGCCGATTTCTGAGATAATCTGCTCCTGAAAGGCGACCAGCTCCTTAATGGCCTCATGGGCAAAGAGGATGGCTTCCAGCATCACCTCTTCGCTGAGCTCATGGGCTGCGGCTTCCACCATCATGATGGCGTCCTTGGTGCCAGATACCACCAGGTGCAGGTCGCTCTGGGCGCGTTGGTCCTCATCGGGGTTCAGGATGAACTCCCTGTTGACCCGGCCCACCATCACCGAGCCGGTGGGGCCGGCCCACGGAATCTGGCTGACGGCCAGGGCGATGGAGGACCCCAGCATGGCGGGAATCTCCGGCGGGTTGTTGGTGTCCACCGACAGCGCGGTGGCCACAATCTGCACGTCATTGCGCATGCCGTGCGGGAAAAGCGGGCGCAGCGGCCGGTCAATCAGCCGGCAGGTCAGCACGGCCTTTTCAGTGGGGCGCCCCTCACGCTTGATGAAGCCGCCGGGGATTTTGCCCACGGAGTAATGCTTCTCTTCAAAGTCCACGCTCAGCGGGAAAAAGTCCACGCCCTCGCGCGCCTTGTCAGACACCGTGGCGTTGACCAAAATGGCGGTGTCTCCGTAGCGCACCAGGACGGAGCCGGCGGACTGTTCCGCGTAGCGGCCAAACTCAAAGCTGAGCGGCCGCCCGGCAAATTCCATTGTGTAGGTTTTGTGGTCCATAATTTCTCTCTCTCCTTACTTGGGCGCGGCTTCCAACAGCGCCCTCACATCAAAAAGGCCGAAACCCGCTTGCGGGTCCCGACCGCTTGTGCTGCTTACTTGCGCAGCTCCAGTGCTGCAATCAGGCTGCGGTAACGCTCAATGTCCGTGCGCATGAGGTAATCCAGCAACCCCCTGCGCTGACCAACCATCAGCAAAAGGCCCCTGCGGCTGTGGTGGTCCTTCTTGTTGAGCTTGAGGTGCTCGTTGAGGTGGTTGATCCGGTAGGTCAGAAGGGCTACCTGCACCTCGGGTGAGCCTGTGTCGCCCTCGTGGCGGGCAAACTGGCCCATGATCTGGGCTTTGAGTTCCTTGTCCATGGTTTCCTCCTTGTTGACGGGTGGCAGCCGTTTTCTTATCCCCGGAGGCACAGCATCGCGTTGGAGCTTCGCTGAACCGAGCCTGCGGTTTTAGCCACTAAGTTACTGTACCACAGCCCAGGAGACTTGTAAACCACCAGGGGCTGAACACCGCGCGGTTCTTGTCCGCAAGGCCAGTATATGCTATACTTTGGGCGGTTTCAAGGCGGCCGGCCCAGTGCCGGCTGCACATCTGCAAGGAGACATGCATGGCGCAAAACTACACATCAGAAAACATTCAGGTGCTGGAGGAACTGGACGCGGTCCGCCTGCGGCCCGGCATGTACATCGGCTCCACCGGCTCGCGGGGTTTGCATCATTTGCTGTGGGAAATTGTGGACAACGCGGTGGATGAAGCCTCCAATGACTATGCCAGCGAGCTGGCCGTCACCCTGCACAAAGACGGCTCCGCCAGTGTCTGGGACAACGGCCGGGGCGTGCCCACAGACCCCCATCCCACCCTGGGCATCTCCGGCATTGAGCTGATCTTCACCAAGCTGCACGCCGGGGGCAAGTTCGACCACAACAACTACAGCTATTCCGGCGGCCTGCACGGCGTGGGGGCTTCGGTGGTGAACGCCCTGAGCCTGTGGATGGAGGTGGACAGCTACCGTGACTGGAGCCACCACCGCATCCGCTTTGAAACCATTACAGACCCCAAAACCAAAAAGCTGCTGCCCGGGCACACGGTGATCCCGCTGGAGCGGGTGGGGAACACCCGCAAGCGCGGCACCCTGGTGCGCTTCATGCCGGATCCGGCCATTTTTGAGGAGACCCAGTTCAACGGCGAGCTGGTGGGCCGCCGGCTGCGCGAGCTGGCCTACCTGAACCGCGGGCTGCAGATCCGCTTTACCGATGAACGGGCCGAGCCACCCCACAACCAGCCCCGCGACTTCCAATATGAGGGCGGCATTGTGGACTATGTCAGCTTCCTGAACACCGACAAGACCGCGCTGCATGAAGGCGTCATTTTGCTGGAGGGTACGCGGGATGGGCTGGTGATGCAGGCAGCTATCCAGTTCACCGACTCCTATACCGAGAACCTTTTCTCCTACGTCAACAACATCCCCACCGGCGAGGGCGGCGCCCACGAGATCGGATTTCGCGCCGCCCTCACCCGCGCCTTCAACGACTATGCCCGCCGTACTGGCGCCCTGAAGGAAAAGGACGCCAACCTGGCCGGGGAAGACTACCGCGAGGGCATGACCGCGGTGCTCACGGTCAAGGTGGCCAACCCCCAGTTTGAAGGGCAGACCAAAGGGCGCCTGGGCAACACGGAGGTGCGCCCGGTGGTGGAGGCCCTGGCACAACAGAAGCTGGCGGAGTACCTGGAGGACCTGCGCAACGCCGCCGTCGCGACCATCATCATTGAAAAATCCATCAAATCCGCCCGGGTGCGCGAGGCTGCCCGCAAGGCGCGGGATGTTGCCCGCACCAAGAGCGAGCTGGAGGCGGCGCCGCTTGTGGGCAAGCTGTCCAGCTGCACCGGGCGCAACCCCAGGGAGAACGAGCTGTTCATCGTGGAAGGGGACAGCGCTGGCGGCAGCGCCAAACAGGGGCGCGACCGCGGCTTCCAGGCCATCCTGCCCCTGCGCGGCAAGCCGCTGAACGTGGAAAAGAAACGCATTGACCAGGTCCTGGCCAACGAGGAGTTCCGCTCCATCATCACGGCGCTGGGCACCAACATCGACCGGGATTTCAACCTCTCCTCCCTGAAGTACCACAAGGTCATCATTCTGTCAGACGCTGACCAGGACGGCGCGCACATCCGCGCCATCCTGCTCACCTTCTTCTTCCGCTATATGCGCGAGCTGATTGCCCAGGGCCATGTTTACATCGGCCGGCCGCCCCTCTACCTGATCAAAACCGGCGGCAAGGAAATCTACGCCTATGACGACAAGGACCTCAACACCTTGCTGCCCAAGGGCAAGAACTACACCCTGCAGCGCTACAAGGGCCTGGGCGAAATGAACCCGGAGCAGCTCTGGCGCACCACCATGGACCCGGCCCAGCGCCGCCTCACCCAGGTCACCATTGAGGACGGGGCTGAGTCTGACCGGCTGATCACCATCCTGATGGGCGACAAGGTGGAGCCGCGCCGGGAATACATCAGCGCGAACGCCAATTTCAACAAGCCGGACCTGTTCATTGACCGGCAGCGCTAAGGAGCAAGATGGCCAAGAAGACTTTTGAGGAACGTCTGCACGAGATCATCCAGACCCCGCTGGAAGAGGTGCTGGCCGGCAGCATGATGCCCTACGCCGAGCACGTCATCCTGGAGCGCGCGCTGCCCCGGGTGGAGGATGGCCTGAAACCCGTGCAGCGGCGCATCCTCTACACCATGCAGGAGCTGGGGCTCAGCCCGGACAAGCCGCACCGCAAGTGCGCGCGCATTGTGGGAGATTGCCTGGGCAAATACCACCCCCACGGGGAGACCTCGGTGTATGACGCGCTGGTGCGCATGGCCCAGCCCTTTTCCATGCGCGGCATGCTGGTGGACGGGCATGGCAACTTCGGCTCCATCGACGGGGACAGCGCCGCCGCCATGCGCTACACGGAAGCGCGCATGTCCCCCCTGGCGATGGAAATGCTGCGGGACCTGCAAAAGGACACCGTGCCCTACCGGCTCAACTTTGACGACACCCTGAAAGAGCCCGACCTGCTGCCCGCGCGCTACCCCAACATGCTGGTCAACGGCGCCAGCGGCATCGCGGTGGGCCTGGCCACCAACATCCCGCCCCATAACCTGCGGGAAGCCATCGCCGCCACCATCCTGCTGATGGAAAAACCTGAGGCCAGCCTGGACGAGGTGATGGCCCTGATGCCGGCGCCGGACTTCCCCACCGGGGGCGTCCTGCTGGACACGCCGGAGATCCGCCAGGCCTATGAAACAGGCCGGGGCCGGCTGACCTTGCGGGCCAGGGTGGACATTGAACGCGGCAAATCCGGCCGCCACCTGCTGTGCATCAGCCAGGTGCCCTACCAGGTGAACAAGGCGCAGATGCTGGAACGCATCCTGAAGCTGTCTGAGGAGAAAAAGGCCGCGCTGGGCAGCATCTATGACATCAGGGATGAGTCTGACCGCAGCGGCCTGCGGGCGGTCATTGAGCTGAAGAAAGAGGCCAATCCCCAGACCGTGCTGGCCTTCCTGTTCAAGTATTCGGATTTGCAGGTCACCTTTGGCGTCAACCTGGTGGCCATCGCCGGGGGAAAACCGGTGCAGATGGGGCTGATTGAGGCGCTCCGGCACTACATCGCCCACCAGAAGGAGGTGGTGCGCCGGCGCACTACCCACGACCTGGAGCAGGCCCGGAAGCGCCTGCACATTTTGGATGGGCTGATCATCGCGGTGGACAACCTGGATGAGGTCATCGCCCTGATTCGCGCCTCCAAGAACGCAAAGGAAGCCAAGGAGCGCCTCATCGCGCGTTTTCAGTTCAGTGATCCCCAGGCCCAGGCCATCCTGGACCTGCGTCTGCAGCGCCTGACGGGGCTGGAAATCCTCACCCTGCGCCAAGAGCATGAGAAAACCGTCAAGCTGATTGCCAGGCTGGAAGCCATCCTCAGGCACGAGAAACGGCTGATCGCCGTCATCCGGGAGGAACTGCAGCAGATTGCTGACCAGTATGGCGATGACCGCCGCACGGTCATTGAAAAGCAGGATCATGAGGAACAGGCCCTGATCGCGGCGCACGAGGCGCCGGTGGCCGAGGAAACCGTGGTGCTCATCACCCAGGGCGGCCAGCTGCGGCGCATGAGCCAGCGGCTGTATGACCGCCTGGAACTGCCCGCCAATGAAAGCGAAGCGCCCCGCTATGTGTTCAACGCCATGACCGACCAGAACCTGCTGTTTTTCACCCAAGTGGGCAACTGCTACCAGCTGCCGGTGGCCCAGCTGGAGGAAAGCCTGCGGCCCAGGGACCGGGGCATCATGCTGTCAGGCATTTTAAACGGCCTGGAGGAGGGCGAGCGGGTGGTCAGCGTCATCCTGAAGCCCAATGACAGTGACCACCTGGGCGATCTGTTTTTCTTCACCAGCAACGGCATGGTCAAGCGCACCGCGCTTAAGGAGTATGATGTGCGCCGCAGCAAGGTGGCCGCCTGCGGGCTGGAAAAGACGGATGAGCTCCTCCTGGTGACCAGCCTGCTGCCCCATGACGACATCTATTGCCTGAGCCGCGCCGGCATGCTGATCCGCTTCCAGGAGGACGAGGTCAGCCCGACGGGACGGGTTACCCGGGGGGTGCGCGCCATGCGCCTGGGGCCAAAGGACAAGCTTGCTGCGGCCGGTGGCATTCAGGATGGCGACCAGCTGCTGCTGGTGTCCGAGCGCGGCTACATGAAGCGGGTGCCCGGCAACATGATTGACAGCCAGCGCCGCGCCGGCAAGGGCGTGCACGCCTTCTATTTCAACAAGAACGGCAGCAACGGCAGCTATGTGGCGGCTTCCTTCGTCACCAGCGCGCCCCGCTCCTTCACCGTGCAGACCACGGCGGGCCAGGCGGTGCCCTTCCACAGCGAAGACATAGAGCTGCAGAAGCTGACCGAGCGCGGCAAGCCCTACGTGATGGCAGTGCTGGACGATGTGGTGAGCGGCCTGGTGCTGTAGCTGCCCCTGCCCCCGCCTTTCCTTGACACTGCTTGCGGGGGCAAGTAAAATGCCTGTACAATGACAACAAAGGATTGGGATGTGATGCGCGGCTACCGTTACCTGACCAACACACGGCAAGCCCTGCTGTGGCTTTTGATTACCGGCGCGTTGGTCGCCCTGCTGCTTTCCGCCTTTTTGCCAGCGCTGTCCTACCTGGCCATGGGGCTGCTGCTCTTCCCCATCCTGCTGCTGTTCGTGTCCGCCCTGGGGGGCATCCTGCCAGCCCTGATGGGCCTGCTGCTGATGGTCTGGGGCGCTGTGCAGGCGGTGGGCCCCGGCGGGCTGTGGGTAGCCCTCTACCTGTTGCCCATGACGGCCGCCTTCCTGATTTGTCTGGAGCAAAAGGTGCCCTTTTTCCGCACGGCGGGCATTGTGCTGGCCGCCTTTGTTACCAGCATGCTGCTGATCTTCATTGTTTTGCAGCGCCAGGCCGGGGGCAATGTGTACCAGGCGGCAAGCCAGGCCGCGGTGGAGGGCCTGCGTGAGATGCCTCTGCGTGACAACCTGCTTTATACCCTCTGGCGCAACGGCTTCATCTCCCATGGCCTGCCTGAGGGCTCGGAGATTTTTGTCAGCACCGCTTCAGGCGGCTGGACCTTTGAGCCTGAGGTGCTGGAGGAGTTTTACAAGCAGGTGTCCAGCCGCCTCATGGCCCTGCTGGCCGCCCTGCTGCCAGGCCTGCTCACCAGCTTCGCCATTTCTGTCAGCCTCATGGGCAGCGCGCTGGCGCTCAAGCTGGCGGCGCGCTACCAGACCGCGCCCAGCCTTGGCATGCCGCCCTTCTCCATGTGGTTCCTGCCCCGGTCAGTTGGCCGGCGCCTGGTTGTGCTGGCCCTGGGCTACCTGGTGGCCATGTTCAGCAGAAACCTGGTGCTGCAAACGGCAGGGCAGCTCATGTACAACGTGTTCTTTGCCCTGTATGGCATCCAGGGCTTAAGCTACCTGAACTTTGTGCTCAAGCGCCGCGGCAGCCGGCGCGGACTGCGGTTTGTTCTGTTGCTGCTGCTCTTCACGCTGGTGCCGCCCGCCGCCATGTTCCTGGGTGTGTATGACCAGACGGCGGACCCGCGCAAGCTGCGCGGGGATGGCGCGCCCCGCTTGCCTGTGTGATCAAGATTTCAGGAGGTATGTATGAAAGTTATCCTGCTGCAGGATGTGCCCGGCACCGGAAAGAAGAACCAGATTCTGAACGTGTCTGACGGCTATTTCAGAAACTTCTTGCGCCCGCGCAAATGGGCCATGGAAGCCACCCCCCAGGCTGTGGCCGAGGTGGAACGCCGCAACGAGGCCGAACGTGCCCGTGAGGCCGAACGGCGCAACGAGGCGGAGGAACTGGCCCGGGAGCTGAAGGACAAGGTGATCCACCTGGAGGCCAAGGGCGGGGAAAAGGGCAGGCTGTACGGCAGCATCACCAACCAGGAGGTGGCCGATGCTTTGCTGGCCCAGCACCAGATCCAGATTGACAAGCGGAAGATTGAGCTGCTTGAGCCCATCCGCAACGCCGGCGATGCCCAGGTGACCGTCAGCCTCTACGCCGGGGTCAAGGTGGACATGACCGTGCGCGTAACCGCCATCCGCTAAGCGACACCAACAGGAGGCAGCAAGTGACCACCTACACCGCAGGCGACCTGGTCCGCGTGCCGCCCCACAGCCTGGAGGCTGAGCGGGCGGTGCTGGGTGCCGCCATGCAGGACAATGCCTCCCTCCTGTTGCTGATGGAGACCCTGCAGGCGGACGATTTTTACAGCCCGCAGCACCAGGTGATCTACCGCGCCATCGCGGCCCTTTTTGCCCAGGCACGCAACCCTGACCTGATTACCGTGGACGCGGAGCTGAGCAGCCAGGGGGCGCTGGAGGGCGTCGGCGGGCGGGATTACCTGGTGGCCGTGGTGAGTGCGGTGCCCACCCGCGCCTATATCCAGAACTATGTGGAGATTGTGCTGGAGAAAGCCACCCTGCGCAAGCTCATCACCGGCGCGGGCGAGATCAGCCGCGTGTGCTACGAGCAGCGCATGGACATGCAGGAAACCCTGCAGTTCGCTGAAAAAACCGTCTTTGACATCATCATGCGGCGCACCGGCAGCCAGCAGCTGACCCCCATCCGCGAGGTGATGAAGAGAACCCTGGCGCAGATTGAAGAGCTGGTGCGCAACAAGGGACAGATCGCCGGTGTGCCCACGGGCTTCAGCTACCTGGACCGCTTGCTGACCGGCCTGCACGGGGGTGAGCTGATCATGGTGGGCGCCCGCCCCAGCATGGGCAAGACCAGCTTTGTGATGAACATCGCCTCCTACGCCGCGCGCTTTGGTAAGTCCGTGGCTGTTTTCAGCCTGGAGATGCCCAAGGAGCAGCTGGCGCTGCGCATGCTGTGCGGGGATGCCCGGGTGGACATGCAAAACGTGCGCAGCGGCACGCTGGGAGCCAAGGATTGGCAGCGCCTCTCAGCCGCCCTGGGCCCGCTGTCTGAAACCCGCATGTTCCTGGATGACAGCGCCTCCCTGACCCCGGCCCAACTTCGCAGCCGCTGCCGGCGCCTGATGAGCGAGCGGGGCCTGGACTTGATTGTGGTTGATTACCTGCAGCTGATGTCGGCCGACGGGCGCACTGAAAACCGCCAGCTGGAGGTGAGCGAGATCTCCCGCAAGCTCAAGGGCATCGCGCTGGAGTTGAAGGTGCCGGTGCTGGCCTGCGCCCAGCTGTCCCGCGCCAACGTGAAACGCACCGGCAGCATCAAGCCGGTGCTCAGCGACCTGCGCGACTCCGGTTCCATTGAGCAGGATGCCGATGTGGTGATGTTCCTGCACCGTGCCCACTACTACAACAAGGAAGAGGGCGACCCCAGCGAGGCCGAGGTCATCATCGCCAAGCAGCGCAATGGCCCGCTTGCCACCGTCTACCTCACCTGGGTGGAGGAATACACCCTGTTTGAAAACCGCCAGCAGCAAGGAGCATATGATGACGCAAACTAAACTCAACCAACTTCAAAAAGACCAGCCATTTGAGGGCTTCCTGCTGGTGCGCACATCGGCCAGCCGCACCAACAAAAACGGCGACCCCTACCTGGACATCAACCTGGCGGACAACACCAGCGAGATCAATGCCAAGATGTGGAACACCAATGAGGCGGCGCCGGAACCCGGCAGCGTGCTCAAGGTGCGCGCCCAGGTGACCGAGTACAACGGCAGGCTGCAGCTGAAAATTGAGCGCCTGCGCATGAGCGAGCCGGCTGACGGGGTGGACCTGTCCCAGCTGGTCAGCGCCGCCCCCCGCCCGGCAGATGACATGTACCAGGAGCTGGATGGGGTCATTGACGGTATGCAAAATGATGTGCTGCGCAACCTCACCCGGGAGATGCTGCGACGGGCAGAGGAAAAGATCTGCTATTACCCGGCCGCGCAGAGCATGCACCATGCCGAGCGCAGCGGCCTGCTGCACCACCTGACAGACATGCTGCGCGCCGCCAGCGCCATTTGCCAATGCTATCCCTACCTGGACGCGGACCTGGTGATGGCCGGGGTGATCGTGCATGACCTGGGCAAGCTGACGGAGATGGACGCCAACAAGCTGGGCGCGGTCTCTGAATACACCAAGGAGGGCCTGCTGCTGGGGCACATCGTGACCGGTGTGGCGGAGCTGCGGGACGCCGCCAGGCAGCTGGGCTACGCGCCGGATGAGGAGTATGTGCTGCTGCTCTCCCACATGATCCTGAGCCACCACGGCATTCCCGAGTATGGCAGCCCCCGTCCGCCCATGTTTCCGGAGGCTGAGGTGCTCAACTGGCTGGATGTGCTGGACGCCAGGCTCAACAGCTTCCGCTCCGCCATCAAGCGCACCCGGCAGGGCGCTTTCAGTGACCGTGTCTTCGCGCTGGACCGCCGGGTCTACCATCCCTTCTACCTGAACGAGGAGCCTGATGATGAAGAGGCGGATACCGGGGAGATGAGCCCGGAGGCCGAGGTGGATGACCTTTCCCTCAGCCGCAGGGAGCAGGCGGAGCGCTCCTACAACCGTCTTTTGTAAGCAAACCGCAAACTTTTCCTGAAGGCTTGACGATGGCGGCGGTAATTGTTACAATATTTTTACGAACCACCCACTGGAGTCGGAAGTCGGAGGTTGATGGATGATGAAAAGACTGTATATGCTGGCGCTGCTGGCCCTCCTGGTGCTCGGCCTTGCCGCCTGCCAGCAGGCACCGGCTGCCGATGCGCCGGTGACCCAGCCGGAAGAAGAAGCCGGCACCACGCTGCAGGAATCCCCGCTGAACATGCCCGCCCAGGGCAGCGGGCTGGAAGGCTTGCCGGAAGATTATGACCCCAGCATCGAGGAGGGCGATAAATTGCCCCTGGCAGATGCCGCCTATGACGCGTCCGGCATCGCGCTCAGCGCCGGGGCCACGCCCATCCCGCTGGACCCGGTGGACCTGCCCTCCCCCACCAAGCGGCCGGACCTCACCTTCACCTTCGCCACCTACACCGCCAGCAACCTGGGGCTTACCTTTGAATCTGTCGCCGGTTACATCGTGGATGACAGCCAGCCGGATGTCTACGTGCTCACGGAGCCCATAGAGCAGCAAAAGGACAATTACTCCGTGGTGTTCACCCTGTCCCGCAACGCCGTGACCAACGCCTACAACCTGAACAACCTGCGCGCGGACCTGCGCACTTTTGGGGCGGACCTGGGCAAGGTCAACTACCAGGAGTGGCGCGTTTCTGACACCGCGCAGCGCACGCTGCTTGGCAAGCAGGGCTACTACATCACCTACCGCGGGGTCATGTATGACGGCACCATCGTGCGTGGCCGCGTACACATGTCCCTGCTGGACAACAACCGCGTGCTCACCCTGCACTACACCGGCCCGGGCGAATACAACACCGACTACTCCAACAACGTGTTTACCCGCATCCGCAGCACGCTCAAAGCCATTTAGCGCAGACGATATGAGAAGGCCGCCCGTTGGACAGCGGGCGGCCTTCTCATGTTGATGGGTTCACGGGTCAATGGCCATGTACAACTGTTCCTGGCCATTCCCTTCCTGCGTGCCCTCGGGCAAACTGGGCAGCTCCTTGAGGGAAGTCAGGCCAAAGTGGGACAAAAACTGGTCTGTGGTGGCGTACAGGATGGGCCGGCCCAGGGTCTCCTTGCGCCCAACATCGCGGATGAGGCCCTTTTGCGCGAGGGACTGCAGGGAATAATCGCATTTCACCCCACGCACTGCCTCCACCTCCTGGCGGGTCACAGGCTGGCGGTAGGCAACGATGACCAGGGTTTCCAGCGCCGACTGGGACAGGGTTTGCCGCTGGACCGGCTGCAGCACGCGCTCCACATAGGTGGCGTAGTCCGCCTTGCTGACCAGCTGCACCTGGTCCGCGAAGCGTTTGAGCTGCAGGCCACGCGCGTCCTCCTGGCAGGCCTGTTCCAGCGCCTGCAAGGCCTGTTCAACCGCCTCCAGGCCATGGCCCAAGGCATCAGCCAGCGTGCTGAGCGCGATGGCTTCCCCTGACACATACAAAATGGCTTCGATGATGCCCACCAGGCGGTCATTGCGCATGATGCTGCTCCCCTCCCCTGCTGCCCCGGCTGATGATGATGTCCCCCTGGGCCTCCTGCTGGCTCACACGCAGCCTGCCCTGCTTGAGCAACTCCAGCAGGGCAAGGAAGAGGGTGACAACCTCGTTGCGCGTGGGGGTCTGGCTGAACAATTCGGTAAAAGGCAGGCTGCCCCTGCGCGTCCGTCGCAGGATATGCCCCATGCAGTGGGCGACAGAGTGCTGGTCCAGGCGGATCACGCTGCCGCTTGCCTGGGGCGCCAGCTGCTCGCGGGCCCGCGCGCTGACCCGGGCGAAGGCCGCCATCAGCCCTTTCAGGGTGAGCCCCTCCAGCTCGTAGGTCACCGGGGGCAGGGGGTATTCATCCGGCAGCTTGGCGAAAACCCGGGCGGCCGCCTGCTCAAACTCCTGCATCTGTCCGGCCAGCTGCTGGAAGCGCGCGTACTCCTCCAGCTGGCGGATCAGCAAGGTGCCGGGGTCTTCCTCCTCCTCCTGGCCCTCCTGGGGCGGCGGGAGGATGGACCGGCTTTTGATCAGCAGCAGGGTGGCCGCCATCTGGATAAACTCGCTGGCCTCCTCCATGTCCAGCATCCCGGCCTTATGAACCAGCGCGATGTACTGGTCGGTCACCTGGGACACAAAGATGTCCTTGATGTCTATTTTGGCGCTACCAATCAGGTGCAGCAACAGGTCCAGCGGGCCTGAAAAAGCCCTGGCTTCCACCACAAAGGCCATTCAGGCCACCCCGAACAGCCGCAGCAGCAGCGGCAGGATGGCGCCCTGTACGGCATAAATGGCCTTCATCACCCATTCGCCAACAAAGTTGGTGGTGAACAGCAGGATGAGCAGCCCCAGGTGCATGAAACGAAACACCTTGCCGCCCATATAGATCTTGCCCTGGAAAAAGACATTGTTCACCACATGGAAGCCGTCAAGCGGCGGGATGGGCAGCAGGTTGAACAGCCCCATCCCGATGTTGACCAGGGACAGCTGAAACAGGAAGCGCTGGATATGGATCAGCCAGGGCGTGCGCAGGATGACCTGGATGTGCGCGTCGTTTTGCGGATAGAGCTGGATGGCAAAGCCTTCCTTCTGAAAGTTCAGCAGGTAGTCAGCGCCAAAATAGGCCAGCGCGTCCGGCGTATACAAGGCTTTGGCCAGCAGGATGCTCAGCCCGGTGGCCAGCAGGAACAGCACAAAATTGGTGCTGACCCCAGCCAGGGAAACGATGAGGTCATCCCGGCGGGGGTGTTTGAAGTTGTTCGGGTTTACCGGCACGGGCTTGGCCCAGCCGATGCCCATCAGGAACATGCTGATGGTGCCCACCAGATCCAGGTGCCGCAGCGGGTTCAGGCTGAGGCGGCCCAAATCCCGCGCGGTGGTGTCCCCGCTGCGCAAAGCGGCGTAGCCGTGGGCCAGTTCATGCGCGCTGAGCGCCAGCAGCACAGCAGGCGCCCGGTACAGCATGAAGAGCAAAAACCCGCCCGGATCCTGCTGCAGCCAGGAAAGCATGTCAGTCGTCCTGTGCTGCTGTTGCCGTCTTGCCCTGTGCCTGACGGGCACGCTCATACGCCAGCTGCGCCATGTCACGGTTGACGTGGTTGAGCGGGGAGAAACTGCCCTCCAGCGCGGTGGCCAGCTTCTCCTCCGCGTCCTGCGGCCTGCCTTCCTCCATGTCATACAGGGAGAGGAAGTACAGGGTGTCAATCTGGCTGGGCTTGAGCTGGTTGGCCTTCACAAAATATGGCCTGGCCGCTTCCTTGTCCTTGAGCAGGCGGTAATGCACCTGGCCCAGGTTGTCCAGGGTGATGGCATCCTCGTCGTCATACTCCAGCGCTTCCAGGTTGTAGTCCAGCGCCTTTTGCGCGTCCCCTGTCTCAACATACAGAAAGCCCAGGGACTGATAGGTGAGGCTGTTGGGCGTCTTTGCGTGGGAGGCTTCCAGGGTGGAGACAGCCTTGTCCAAGTCCCCCAGCTTCCATACGGCAATGGCATAGTTCATCAGCAGCTGCTGGCGCTTTTCCTGTGTCAAGTCCGACGCCTTCTGCGCCTTGACCAGGACCTCACGGGTCTTTTGCCAGGCGTCATCCCGGCCGGAGCGCAGCAGCAGCACCGAATAGGGCAGCATGTAGGATGCCAGCACCACGCCGTCGCGGTACAGCTGCTCGTACATCGCCAGCGCCTCTTCCTTTTGGCCGCGCTGGTGCTTGAGCAGGGCGGAACGTACCTTGAGACGGTTCATGATACTCATCGTTTCTTTTCTACCTTTCTGATCAGGCGCAGGCTGCGCTGCTCCAGGTCCTTGAAGCCCGGGTCGTCCACAGCGTCCTGCCCGCGGTGCTCATAGCAATATATCATGCCCTGCCTTGTGATTTCAAGCGCGCGGGCCGGATCGCGGAAGCGGTGCTCGTAAATCTTGGCCAGGGAAATATACACCTGGGGGCTGAGGCTGCCCTGCAGGTGCAGGCTTTCATACAGGCTGGCAGCCTGCTCATCCTGGCGCTGCCTGCGGTAGAGCTCCGCCATGCGCAGCCGCGCCATTTCCCGCACATCCCGTTCTGTGCAGGCACGGTAGCAGGTCATGGCGCGCTGGGCATCTCCCCCACGCTCAAAGGCGCAGCCCAGGCTGAAGAGATCCTGTTGATGGGTGGCGGTCTCCGGCTGCGCGTGCAGGGTGGCCAGCCGCAAAAACAGCAAGGCCAGGGTGAGGATGTCCTGCCGGTTGTGGTCCAGCACATCCCGCAGCAGGCCCTCGTCCTGCGTTTTCAGGTAGCTGAAGTAGCGCTCGGGCACCTGGGCACCGGGCAGGTCGTTCTCCCGGGAGAAGCCGAAGACCGCCTCCTCCAGCCGGGTGAGCGGGCAGCGACCCAGGCGAAGTTTGTATACGCGCCGGGCGGCATGCAGCAAATCCAGGTGGGGTTGCCCGTCCAGGCCCAGGCGCTGGCGGTTCATGGTCAGGCGGCTGGTGAGCAGGGGCAAGTCAAAGCTGCTGCCGTTGTAGGTAAGCAGCAGGTGGCTGGCCGCCACCCTGTTCATCAAATCTTCCAGCAGCTGCGGCTCCTGCGGGTAATCACGCATCAGCACCTGGGTGATGCGTAGCTGATGCCCCACAAATTGCCCATAACCAATCAAAAAGGCCAGGGTGCCGGCCCCACGGGACAGGCCGGTGGTTTCCGTGTCAAGAAACAACAGCCGTTCCGGCGCCAGCGGCTGCCGCAGCCGACCGGCGCTGAGGCTGTTGAGCGTTTGCGCGTCTAAGGCTTCCGGGAGCGGGTGTTCCAGGGGTACCAGCGTGGTTTCCACCAACAGATCGGGCTTGACCTGGGGCTTTCTCGCCTGCCCCGCGGCGGGCTGCATGCGATTGAGCCGGTCATACAGGGAGGCCATCAGCCGCCCCCCGCCTGTCCGGGCAGGCGCACTTCCTCATCCTCATCCGTCCAGGGCGGCGCGGTGGGCCGCGGCGTGGGATAGGCGTACCACAGTGCCTGCTCATAGCTTTGCCCGGGCGGCAGGTAGGGCGCGGTGGCGTCGCGCAGCGCCTGCTCCTGGTCCACGGCCTCGCGCAGCAGCTGCAGGTGCTGGGGCGTCTGCCCTGCCATCAGCTGGCCTACCAGTCCGGCCAGCAACACGTGGCTGCCGCCGGTCAACACATAGCCGGGCAGCTGGGCCGCGTATTCCACGTAGGTCTCCAGCGGGATGTCCAGCTGGTGCATGGCGCTGGCGTGGGCAATGCCCACATAGCGAAAGTGCCAGGGCTCATCGCTGACGCCGGTGATCTGGCGCCACTGGTCCTTATAGCGCAGGATGAAGCCGAAGCGGTGCGCGTTCTGGCCTGCCCAGCGGCCTTCATCCGTTTCACCAAAGGCCAGGCTGAGGCCCAGGTGGGAAGGAGCCTGGATGTCCATCACCAGGCCCAGCTGATGCTCACTGCTGCCAGCCGGCGCCACGCGCGACTGGGCCTTCTGCCGGCTGCCCACCTCCTGCACCTTGGCGTTGAACAGAATCTGCTGGATGCCAAAGCTGCGGTAGCCAGAGGCGGCAAACAGGGTGTATCCCTCTTCATAGAAGGCGGCCTCAAACATGGCTTCAAGTGCCTGCGCCGCTTCCTGCCGCAGATAAATCCTCTCCTGCAGGCTGGCCTTGCGCGTGGCCACCCGGGGCTGAACCAGGTCATCCGGCTCATAGGTCCGGCTGACGCGGTTCTGGCGGTTGACCAGCGCCAGGTTGCCGCCGATCTCCAGGATGGCAGGGGCCTGGGGCTGCGACGCGGGGCTGGCTGCATCCTGCGCCAAGGCGCCTGGCTGCATCAGCAACCAGGCGGAAAAGACAAGCAGAAGCAGTTTTTTCATTGCTTCAGCGCTGACTGTCCGCGAAGGAGACCTCGCTGTCCCCATCCTCGTCTGTTTCGTCAAGCATTACCACAGCCGGCGGCGCGTTGAGCTGCCTGACCAATGCGGCGTAATCCCCGCCCTGCGCCTCAAAATCCCGGATGGCGGCGGTGTACTCCTGGGTGAACTCCTCCAGGGACAGGCGGTTGTCCATGATGTACGAGGCCACCTCCACGCCCACATAGCGCAGGTGCCAGGGCTCGTAAATGATTTTGGTGATTTCCTGCTTTTCGGGCAGGTAGCGGATGATGAAACCAAAGTCGGCGCAATTGGCCTCCATCCACCGGGCCTCGGGTGTATCGCCAAAGGCGGGGGTCATGCCGTCGCGTTTGGCCCATTCCCGGTTGAGCACATCCACCCCAAGACCTGTCTGGTGGTCAGAGGTGCCCGGCCTGGCCACCACGCCATCGTCCCGCCCATAGCGCTCCACCCGGTTCTCATACATGGTGCGCTGGGTCTGGTAGCTGCGGTAGGAGCTTTTGACGTACAGCTCGTGCCCTGCCTCCTCCGCCGCGGCGAACAGGTCCACCAGGGCCTGCGCGGCCTCGCGGCGCAGCTCATGCGGGCCGCTGACCCCTCTTAGAGACAGGCGCACCAGGTTGTTGGGCGCAAAATCCGCGTCCAGCACAGCATCCTGGCTGACCAGGGTCAGGTTGCCGTTCTTGTTTTCCAGCAGGTTGGCCGCCAGCGGGTAGGTCCAGACGGGCTGCTGTGCCAGCGCCTGGCTGGCCAGCAGCAGCAAGACCAGCAGGAGCAGGGTGGTTTTAGATGATCGCATCACTGAGGTACTCCCCGAACATGGTTTTGGCCAGCCAGGCCACATAGGTTTCCAGCGGAACGTCAAGCGCAGCCAACCTGGCGGCGTGCTCCACACCGACATAGCGCAGGTGCCAGGGCTCGTCCGCGTAGCCGGTGATGTCGGTCCAGTCCGCCTTGTAACGGATGATGAAGCCGTACTGGTGCGCATGCCGGGCCACCCACTGGCCTTCCTGGCTTTTGCCAAAGGAGGAGTTGAGCTGGCCGGAGCGCAGGCTGCTGACATCCATCGCCAGACCCAGCTGGTGTTCGCTGGCGCCGGGCGGGGCGACCAGCAGGCTGGCCCGTGCCTTGCCGGAGTTGCCAATTTTGCGGCGATAGATGGCGTTCTGGGTGGCATAGCTGCGATAGCCGGAGATGGCCACCAGCCGGTGCCCTTCCTGCTGCGCGTCCTCAAACAGGCGCTCCAGCATCCTGGCCGCCTCTTCCCGCATCAGGACGGCGCTGCTGGCCTTGCGTACCTGCGGCATGACCAGGTCATCTGGCTCATACTTGCTGGTGAGGCGGTAGTCGCGGTTGACCAGGTACAGCTGACCGCCCAGGTTGGTCTGGTCCACCAAACTGTGCACACCCGACTGACCCAGGGTGAGCACCAGCATCAGGATAGACAGCAGCTGCCTCATCAGGCCGGGCTGTCCTGCAGCAGCTGCGGGTATTGGGCCTTCAGGCGCGCCAGGGAGGGCTTGGTCATGCGCACCTTCAACCGGGTGCCCGCCTCCTCATGGCTTTCCTCCAGCACCCGGCCCAGCCTGTGCACCTCGTTGAGCGCCTGGTAGGTGTGGAAAGGCACCAGCAGGTTGACCACCTGCTCGCGCTCGCGCAGCAAGCTGGCGATGGCGCTGAGCAGCTGCTCCACCCCTTCCCCTGTTTTGGCGGACAGGCGGATGGCGCCCGGGGGCAGGATATGTTGCATGTCCCGGGCGATGTCCCACTTGTTGTAGACCTCGATGCGGGGCTGGTTCACCGCGCCCAGGTCACTGAGCACCTCTTCCACCGCGGCGCGCTGCTCCTCGGCCGCGGGGTTGGATGCGTCGGACACGATGACCAGCACGTCCGCGTCCATCGCCTCATCCAGGGTGGAGCGGAAGGCTTCCACCAGGTCAGTGGGCAGCTTGGATACAAACCCCACGGAGTCGGTGAGCAGGAACTCATCCCCTTCCTTCAGGGTGATGCGGCGGGACACGGTGTCCAGCGTGGCGAAGAGCTGATCCTCCACATAGACGCCTGCGCCGGAGAGCAGGTTGAGCAGGGTGGACTTGCCGGTGTTGGTGTAGCCCACCAAAGCCACTGAGGGAAGCTCGCTGCTTTCCCGGTTCTTGCGGCGAATGGCGCGCTGGCGCTCCAGCTCCTTGAGCTCCTCCTTGAGCTGCTGGATGCGCCGGCGAATCACCCGCCGGTCCATCTCCAGCTTGCTCTCGCCAGGGCCTCTTGTGCCAATGCCGCCGGCCAGGCGCGAGAGGGAGGAGCGCGCCCCCACCAGGCGGCTGGCGCGGTAGTTCAGCTGGGCCAGGCTGACCTGCAGCTTGCCCTCGGCCGTGGTGGCCCGCTGGGCAAAGATGTCCAGGATCAGGGTGGTGCGGTCAATGACGGGCAGGCCCAGTGCCTCCTCCAACCGGTTGGTCTGGATGCCGGTCAGCTCATCATCCACAATGACCAGGCTGGCTTCCCTGGCCTGGGCGTCCAGGGCCACCTCGGCCGCCTTGCCAGAGCCGATGTAGGTGGCCGGGTCGGGCTTGCCCTTGGCCTGCAGCGCGCTGCCTACCACCACAGCGCCCGCGGAATCAGCCAGCGCGGCCAGCTCATCCAGGGAGGACTGGCTGTCCACCCCCACCAGGTAGGCGCGCTCCACATCATCTTCCGTGCGCACGGTCTGTTGGGTGGCCATCTGGTCGTTCTGGCTGATGACAGCCATCAGCTGGGGGTGCTCCAGGTGGTTGATGTCAATCTGCGTGATGGGGCCTGGGGTGAGCACACCTTCCTCATTGGGCGCAAGCATTGACAGGGTGGCGCCGGTCAGCGCCCCCTGCTCATCCACGCCCAGGGCGCAGATGGCGTCCAGCCGCAGGCTGGAGAGCGCCGCGATGTCCACCTCGGACAGGCGCGGGTCACCATTGGGGTGGGTGTGCACGCAGCGCACGCGGCCCAGCCGCGTGTCGGAACGCCGCTGGCCCAGGTCCTGCAGGCTGACCCTGTCAGCCTGACCGATGGAAATGTCCAGGATCCGCCCGTTGCGGGCGATGTACACCGCTATCTCACGGCGCACCAGCGCGGTCAACCGCGCCAGCTCACGCGCCAAATCCAGCGGCAGGAACTGCTTGCTGTCCACCTCCGTGTCGTACAGCGCCTGCATCTGGTTGAGGACGCTGTCACGAACGCCGGACAGGTTGCCGCTGATTTTTTGCATATACGCTCCTTCAGGCCTGGTGGTTTTTCTGGTAATCCTCAATGGCGGCGTGGATGGCTTCTTCCGCCAGCACCGAGCAGTGCATCTTGGAAGGCGGCAGGCCATCCAGGGCCTCGGTCACGGCCTTGTTGCTCAGCTTCAGCGCTTCATCCAGGGTCTTGCCCAGCACCATTTCCGTGGCCATGGAACTGGTGGCGATGGCCGCGCCGCAGCCAAAGGTGCGGAAGCGCACATCGGTGATGACGTTGTTCTCCACCTTGATGAACATCTTCATGATGTCGCCGCATTTGGCGTTGCCAACCTGGCCGACGCCGTTGGCGTCCTCAAGAGTACCTACATTGCGGGGGTTCTCGAAATGATCCATTACCTTATCGCTGTACATAGCTTATGCTCCTTGCTCATACAGGGGCGACATGTCCCTGAGGGTTTTGATGATGCCGGGCAGAACCCGTTTGACTTCGTCAATCTCTTCCTGGGTGGTTTGCTCTGACAGGGTCAGCCGCAGGCTGCCGTGGGCGATTTCGTGCGGCAGGCCAATGGCCAGCAGCACATGGGAGGGGTCCAGCGACCCGGAGGTGCAGGCAGAGCCTGAGGAGGCGGCAATGCCGGCCAGGTCCAGCCGCAGCAGCAGCGCCTCGCCCTCGATGTAGCGCACGGACAGGTTGGCGTTGTTGGGCAGCCGGTTGATTGGGTCACCATTGAGGCGCACGTCCGGCACAAGGTCTATGATGCCGTGGATGAGGTCATTCCGCAGCCGGGTGATGCGGGCAGCCTTTGCATCCAGGTCCTGCACCGCCAGCTCGATCGCGGCGCCCAAGCCCACCACGCCGGGCAGGTTTTCGGTGCCCGCCCTGCGGTTGCGCTCCTGCGCGCCGCCGTGCAGCAAGGGGTCCAGGCGCACGCCCTTGCGCACATACAGCGCCCCCACACCCTTGGGCCCGTGGAACTTGTGGGCGGACAGGGACAGCAGGTCCACCTGCCAGTCCCGCACATCCACCGGGATGGCGCCGATGGCCTGGACGGCGTCAGTATGGAAGAGTACCTTGTGCTCCCGCGCGATGCGCCCAATCTGCGCGATGGGCTGGATGGTGCCAACCTCGTTGTTGGCCGCCATGATGGAAATCAGGGTGGTGTCCGGCCGGATGGCGTCACGCACCGCCTCCGGGTTGACGCGGCCGTGCTCATCCACCTGCACATAGGTGACCTCAAAGCCTTGCTTTTCAAGGTACTGCAGGGTGTGCAGCACCGCGTGGTGCTCCACCTGGCTGGAAATCAGGTGCTTTCCCTTCCTGGCGTGGGTCAGGGCCGCACCCTTGATGGCCCAGTTGTCGCTCTCCGTGCCGCCGGAGGTAAAGTAGATTTCTGCCGCCGTGCAGTTCAGCGCCGCGGCGACGCGCCTGCGCGCGTCCTCCACGGCTTTGCGGGCATCCCGCCCGGTGGCGTAGATGCTGGAGGCATTCCCGTAGTGCTGGGTAAACCAGGGCAGCATCTGCTGCAGTACCGCGTCGCTTACTGGGGTGGTCGCCGCGTTGTCCAGGTAGATCTTGTTCAAGCAAGCCCTCCGTCGTTGTCCGGTTCATCACCGGTATTCATCAGCATGTCATGGAGGCTGTAGCGGTCCATCAGGTCCGCGATGCCGTCGCGCACCACGGACCAGGTGCGGTGCAGGCCACAGGTGCCGGCCTGCTCGCAGGTTTCCGGCTCGCCCACGCACAGATCCAGGCGCACGGGGCCTTCCACCGCGTCAATGACCTGGCCCAGCGTGATCTCGCTGGCAGGCCGCGCAAGCAGGTAGCCGCCCTGGTTGCCCCGCACTGTGTCCACCAGGCCTTCACGGCGCAGGCGGCCCAGCAGCTGCTCCAGGTAGTCCCCGGGCAGGCCCTGCTCGGCGATGCGGCTCAAAGGCTGCGGGCCCTCGCGCTCATTTTGCGCCAGGTACAGCATGGCGCGCATGGCGTAGCGGCTCCTGGATGACAGTTTCAAGGCTTCCCTCCATCAATCCCGATTGCTTTGGTCGGGAATGGCAAAAGAATAACACCGTACAGCCACGGTGTCAATGATAACAGGGCCACAAAAGCACGAAAATTGAAAGGTTTTTTTGTATATTTGCACAGCGGACTAATGCAGGCCGGTCTGTTCCAGTGCGTCCGCGTAGCGCTCCCGCGCCAGGCGGGCCAGGTAATCATACAGCGGGCGCTGTGAAGGTTGGTTGAGCAGCTCCTCCAGGCAGCTGGCCGTCTCCTCCAACAGCCGCACATCGGTGATGCCAAAGCCGCCCAGCGCCCGCCCATGCTGGCGGGTGCCCAGGAACTCGCCGGGGCCGCGCAGCTCCAGGTCCTTCTGGGCGATGACAAAGCCGTCATTGGTCTGGGTGAGGATGTTGAGGCGCTCGTTTGGCTCCCCCAGCAGGAAGCACCAGCTTTCCTTGCTGCCCCGGCCGACGCGCCCGCGCAGCTGATGCAGCTGGGCCAGCCCAAAGTACTCCGCGTCCTCAACCACCATGGTGGTGGCATTGGGCACATCCATGCCCACCTCCACCACGGTGGTGGACACCAGCACCTGGGCGCGGCCGGCATAAAAATCCTCAAGGGCCTTGTTCTTCTCCGCTTCCTCCTGGCTGCCCCAGGTGAGGGCCATGCCAATGCCCTTGAGGGGGCCATCCCTAAGCTGCCGGTAGAGGCTGAGCGCTGAGGTCTTCTCCTCCTGGGCGTCCCCGCTGTCCTCCACCAGGGGGCAGACCAGGTAGCTCTGCTCGCCCTGCTGCGCCTTCTCCCTGATGTACTGGTAGAGGTCATCCCGCCGCTGTGGCGGCACAACCCGCGTTCTGACCGGGGTTCTGCCCGGGGGCATTTCATCCATCACGCTCACGCGCAGGTCCCCATACAGCACCAGCGCCAGGGAACGCGGGATGGGTGTGGCGGACAGCGCCAGCAGGTGCGGGGTCAGGTCGTCGCCGCGCTCTGCCAGCGTCTGGCGCTGCCTGACGCCGAAACGGTGCTGCTCATCGGTAATGGCCAGGCCCAGCTTGTGATAGACCACGTCCTTGCTGATCAGTGCGTGGGTGCCGATGATCAGCTGCCAGGCGCCGCTTTGGATGCTGTCCAGCGCCTCGCGCCGCTGCGCCGCCCGCAGGCCCCCCAGCAGCAGGCCGCAGGTGATGCCAAAGGGGGCCAGCAGCTGGGTGGCGCTGCTGTAATGCTGGCGGGCCAGCAGCTCGGTGGGCGCCATCAAGGCACACTGGTAATCACCCCGGATGGCGGCCAGAGCGGCGCCAAAGGCCACAGCGGTCTTCCCGCTGCCCACATCCCCCTGCACCAGGCGGCGCATGGCCTGGGGGCCCCGCAGGTCCTGCAGCACCCGGTTCAGGGTATCCCGCTGGGCGCCGGTGGGCGAAAAGGGCAGTTGTCCCCAGAATTCCTGCGCGAAACTGCCCGCAACTGTGATCCTGGGCCCTGCCTGGTCCGCGGGGCCGGCCAGGCGGATAGCCAGCTGATATAGCAGCAGGTTCTCAAACCCCAGCCGGCGCTGGGCGGCGGCCAGCTGGTCCATGTCCTCCGGCTGGTGGGCCTGGAGCCAGGCCTGGGCACGCCCCAGCAAGCCATGCCACTGGCGGAAGCTGTGGGGCAGGGTTTCCGCCTCTGCCGGGTCCACCAGCGCCAGCGCCTGGGTGATGAAGCCGGCAAACACCTTGCCTGGCAGGCCGGGCAGGGGCCGGTACTGGGGGATGATCCCCCGCTCCTTGAGCATTTTGGGGTTGGTCAATGTCAGCGCTTCCCCGCGGCGCTGCACCAGGCCATACAGGATCAATGTGCTGCCCGCTTTGACCTGGCGGGCCATCCAGGGCTGGTTGAACCAGGCAAGGGACAGGCTGCCGCTTGCATCCCGCACCCGGGCGCGCACAATGGAGCGGCCGGCGTAGTACTGCAGGCTGGGCGCGGACACCACTTGCCCTTCCACGCAGGCCTCGCCCGTGCGCAAGGTGGAAATGGGCTGGGGCTGCCGGGCATTGAGGTAGCCGCGGGGCAGGCAGTCCAGCAGGTCATACAGGCTGGTGATGCCCTGCTGCGACAGCGCTTCACGCCGCTTTGGCCCCAGGCCCCTGATGTGGTCAAGGGCTGGGGCCTTGCTGTCAAAAAAAGCTGCCTTGCCGACAGCTTCGTTTTGTTGTTGATAATTTGGCTTATTCAACGGACAGCAGGTAGAAATACAGTTGTTGGCCGCCGCGGTGCACTTCCACATCGCAGTCCGGGTAGAGGCCCTCAAGCTGGTCGCGCAGCGCGCGGGCATCCTCCTCCCGGGTTTGGTCACCGTAATAGACGGTAATCAGGCCGTCATCCTCGTTGACGATCTCCTTCATCAGCAGCACGGCGGCTTCCTCGGCCGTGTCGCAGTTCACCGTGACCTGGCCGTTGTTGAGCCCGATGATGCTGCCTTCCTTGATTTTCAGCTCGTCCAGGTTGGTGTCGCGCACGGCAAAGGTCACCATGCCGGTGCGTACCTTCTGGGCGGCCTCATCCATGCGCTTGCTGTTCTCCTCCGGGGTTTCCTCCGGCTGGAAGGCCACCACCGCCGCGATGCCCATGGCCACGTTCTTGGTGGGCAGCACGATGACGTGCTTCTCGGACATCTCAGCCACCTGCTGGGCGGCCAGGGTGATGTTGCCATTGTTGGGCAGGATGAAGATGCATTTGGCGTTGATGGCGGCGACGGCTTTTTCCAGGTCCTCAATGCTGGGGTTCATGGTCTGCCCGCCGGGCACGATGCCGTCCACCCCGAGGTCACGGAAGATGTCGTCAAAGCCATCCCCCTGGGAGACCGCGATGATGCCGTATTCCTTGGGCTCCTGCTGCTTTTTGGCGTCCAGGTCGCGGCGCTGCTGGAGCATGTTGTCAATTTTGAGGCCATTGAGCTCCCCGAGCATGAGGGCGTGCTGCAGTGCTTTGCCCGGGTCATTGGTGTGCAGGTGTACCTTGACCAGGCTGGGGTCGCCTACCACCAGCACGCTGTCACCGATGCGCGCCAGCTTGCGCCGGAAGGAGGCGATGTCCGAATCGCTGACACCGGGGCGCAGCTGTTGCACAAAAAACTCGGTGCAGTAGGCGTAGGTAATTTCACCCAACAGGTCATGTTCATCTTGGAATTCCTGCTCAGCGCTGGCATCACCGCTCATGTCCACGAGCAGGTCATCCACCTGCTCGCCGTTGATGACCGCGGCATAGCCGGCGTAAATCAGCAGCAGGCCGCGCCCGCCGGCGTCCACCACCCCGGCCTGGGTCAGCGCGGGCAGCATTTCCTGGGTGCGCTTCAAGATGCTCTCGCCACTGGTGAGCATAATGTTCATCAGCCCCGGGAAGTCCAGCGGGCCCATTTCGATCTGTCGGGTGACATCCTCCGCGATGACCCGGGCGACCGTCAGGATGGTGCCCTCCTTGGGCTTCATGACCGCCTTGTAGGCGGTGTCAGCCCCGGCCTTGAGCGCGGCGGCAAACTCAGCCGGGGTGATGGTCTCCTTGTCGGTCAGGGCCTTTGAAAAGCCGCGGTAAAGCTGGGAGAGGATCACGCCGGAGTTGCCCCGGGCTCCCCTGAGGGCCCCCTTGGACAGGGCCTCGGTCAGCCCGCCGATGCTGGTGCTGTCCTTGCTGTTGATTTCCCGCACCGCGGACATCATGGTCATGGACATGTTGGTGCCCGTATCGCCGTCCGGCACGGGAAAAACGTTCAGGGCGTTGACGGCTTCCCTGTTCTTTTCCAGCAGGGCAGCGCCGGCGTTGACCATTTCACGCAAGGTGTTTGCATCCAGCAAGTGTTTGTCCACCATCAATATTTCCTCCGAACCAGTGGGTGTCAGACGCGGATTCCCTCAACTGTGATGTTGACGTTGCGCACCTTGACACCCGTCATGCTCTCCAGCTTGTACTTGACGACTTCCTTGATGGAGTTGCACACCTCGGTGACGGAAATGCCGTATTCCACAACGATGTACAGGTCCACATCCACCATGTCGTCCACCGCGCGCAGGGCTACGCCGCGGCTCAGGTTCTCACGCCCAAGCCACTCCACCAGCCCATCCTTGGCCCGCTTGCTGGACATCGCCACGATGCCGTAGCACTCCAGGGTGGCGTAGCCCACCACCTTGAGCATGACCTCCTCAGAAATATAGATGGTACCGATTTCGTTTTTAATCTTGAACTCCATCATGAACCTCCCTTGGGCTGCAGTTTCTGTTTGCAGTATACAAGGTTTTGTGGCAGGACGCAATATCCTGCCACCTCATGCCGTGCCCTGGCCGGGGCACACGCGTTCTCTTTGAATTAAAACCCGTTGTCCTTGTTGATCTGGTCAATCTGGCTGGGGCGCAGCGGCGGGTTGCAGGTGGCGCAGGCGGTCAGCTTGCTGTGCTGATGGTCATCCAGCTGCGCGTACACCAGGCTGCCCTGAAGCGGCAGGAAGCGGTCCCGGATGCTGCGGCAGTTCTGGTCCAGGTGGTAGAACTTGCCGCCATTGGGGTTGTAGAAAAGGGCCAGGCTGTCCTCCGGATAATCGTAGTAGCGGCCATCGTCATCCCAAACTAGCACCTTGGTGTTCAGCTTGATGTTGCTCCACAGCCAGGTCATGTTGATGCCGTCGGCATTGTTCACCCGCTGCACGCGGATGCAGCCATGGCTGGCCTTCTTTCCCAGCTGGGCTTCCTGGGAGGAGTAATCCCAGTGGCCAGTGCGCTCGTTGAGGATGTAGGGCACCTCGTGGATAAGGTTGCCGCCGTTGATGCGCATGGACATGCGGCAGACTAGGTTGCCGGCGTTGAAATCCCCTGTGCGGCTCACCATCAGGAACTCGCCGGAAGGCGTCTCGTTCCAGGGCTGTTTCTTGGTGGGGATGCCGGTGGAGATGAGCAGCTCCGTGAAAATCTTGCCGTCCTTGAAGATGTACATGCGCTGGCGCAGCTTGTCGATCATGATGCCATAGTCATCCCGGGGCTGGATCACGCGCAGCAGGTTGGTGCGCACATAGCCCCGGATGAGGGCATCGGTGTCGCCATAGCCGCGGCGGGTGCGGTTGTCCGGGCCGTAGGAGGAGTTGTAGGCCTCCACCAGCGTCCAGCCATCGTCATACTGCTCAATGACATGGACACCCTGGGACTCATAGCCCAGCTCACCCACGATGTTGTCCCGCTTGGTGCTGTCATCCCGGGTTGCCCGCAGCTTGTAGGTTTCCCGCTGGTCGCGTCCCCAGATGACGGTGATGGGCTGCATCATCACCTTCCAGATGGCTTCCTCGTTGTAATCGCCCACCGGCAGGCGCCAGAAGTCCTTGCCGATGTCCTCCTCCGGCACTTCCTCCATGGTGGGCACGGCGTAGTGGTAGTCCTCCTTGCCGGAGGCGACAACGTTGACCCGCTTGTCCGATGGCTCCTCCGCCTGGTCCAGCGCGGGGTCATCCCCTAGGGGCTCATCGCCCTGCTCCTCCTGCTGGAAGACGCCTTCATCCGTGATGCCAAGCGTAGGTTCCACGGGCATTGCGGCTGGCAGCACCTCCAGGGTGATGTGGTGCTGGTTGGCCGCGAAGCCGCTCTCATCAATAAAGACCACTGTCAGGGTGTGAAAGCCTTCCGGCGGGGCTTTGCCCTCCGTCAGCCCGTCCCAGGTGATGTCAGTGAGGCCCTCGGGCACCTGCTGGTTGAACAGTTCATGGTACTGCTCAGCCACGTGAAAAACCACCGCCAGGGCGCCGGGCATGTTCACCTGAACGCCCAGGCGCCATTCCTCCCCAGGATTCACCTGGGCATTGGGCAGCACCAACTGGGTAATCTGGGGGCTGGGAAGGCCCACCTGCAGCGGCTGCTCCAGGCTGTGTTCCCCCATCTGGAGGCGCAGCCGGTAGTAGCCTGCTGTCAGCGGCTTCATGGCGTTGTCATAGCCGTTCCAGATGATGCTGTTGGCGCCCTCCCGGGCGGTGTGGCCTTCCTGAATGGCAAAAAGCTGCTCCCCTGCCTCGTCCAGCAGGTGGAGGGAGGCGGTGCCATCGTGGTCGGCGTTGTACTGATATATCTCGGTCTTGCCAGGCCTGATAAAGCCCGGGAAACTGGTCGCGACAAGGTGCGCGCCATGCTCCTCGCCAAGGCCCAGAAGGGGCAGCAGCAGGGCGGCTACCAGGAAGAGAATCACGGTTCGCCTGTTCATCCGGCCCTCCTTACACAAATCCGGGTCATCGTAGCAAAATGTATGTGACAGGGCAAGGGGTACATATAAATATATTGTAAACATTTCTGTCACAGGCTATAATGATTGCGCAACAATAGGAGGGTTTTTTCTTGCCTCTCAATGAAACTTTGAATGAAATCCTGTCCGCTGTGCGTCAGATCCGCGCGCCGCTGAGCCTGACGGAAACCGACCTGCACAGCCTGGTGTCCAAGGCCCTGGAGCAGGCAGGCATTCCCCATGCCCATGAGGTCACGGTGGCGCCGCGCTGCCGGATAGACTTTCTTGCCCGCGGCGTGGGCATTGAAATCAAGCGCGCCCGTCCCAACCGGCGCGCGCTGCTGGCCCAGGCCACCCGCTACCTGGCCTCCCCGCGCGTAGAGGCGCTGCTGATCATCGCTGAGCGCGCGCTCCCCTTGCCGGATACCGTTCTGGGCAAGCCCTGCCAGGTGCTCAGCCTGCAGGCTTTGTGGGGGATGACAGCCAGCCAGGGCAACCCGGTAGCATCAGCGCAACCCTCACCATTGCCACCGGCATTGCAGGCACCTGCCAGGAACACGCCGCACAAGCACGAAACCCCGGAGAACACCATCCAGTTGCCGCCGTATCTGCGCGACAGCGTCCAGACCGGCCGGCTGTACGGCACCCTGTCATACCAGGCACGGGGCAAGCGCTGGGTCATCAATGGCGACCCGGCGCTGACAGAAATGGTCAAGCGGCTGTTCCCCGGGGCGGACGCGGGCAAGCGGGGCGTTGCCCGCTTCAGCGCGCACCGGCGTCTGGTGGGGGAGCTCAACTGGCTCATGCAGCGCTATCCCCTGGCCATCATGCCCGCAGACCAGGAGCGCTGGCAGCAGGCGCTTCAGGAGGCCAGGCAGCATTACATCAGCCGGGAATCCTTCCGCCTGGCGGCGCCCGCTTATGAAAACACAAGCGGGTATTTTCAGGGCAGCCTGCGCCCCTTTCAGGAGTACGGCGCCAGCTGGCTGGTGCACAGCCAGCGTGGGTTGCTGGCCGATGAGATGGGCCTGGGCAAGACGGTGCAGACCCTGGCGGCGCTGGCATCCACCGGCAGCTTTCCGGCCATGGTGGTGGTGCCACCCCACCTGGTGAGCAACTGGGCAGCGGAAATCACGCGCTTCCTGTCCATGGAAGGCCGCGCGCCGGTGGTGCACCAGATCCGTGGCCTGACCCCCTATGACCTGCCGCCGGCGGACATCTACCTGATCCATTATTTGCTGTTGCGCGGCTGGAAACAGGCGCTGCCCGGGCTGCCCCTTCAAGCCGTGGTGTTTGACGAAATTCAGGAACTGCGCCACCGGGGCACCGAGAAGTACAGCGCGGCCAGCCTGCTGGCAGGGGCAGTGGAGCGGGTGTACGGCTTGTCCGGCACCCCCATTTACAACCAGGGCGGGGAGATCTGGAATGTGGTGAACATTCTGGACTATCACCTGCTGGGCGACTGGGACTCCTTCACCCGGGAATGGTGCTATGGCTATGGCAACGCGGTGGTCATCCACCCGGACTGGCTGGGCGACCACCTGCGCCGGGAAGGGCTTATGCTGCGCCGCACCAAGAAGGAGGTGCTGCCAGAGCTGCCCGACAAGCGCCGGCTGGTCAGCCAGGTGGACGCGGACGACGCCCTGTTTGACAAGCTGATGAAGCCGGTGGTGGATCAGCTGCGCGCTTTTGCCAGCAACCCGGACCTGAGCCCTTCCCAGCGCGCGCTGGCGGAGGGCCGCCTGTCCCAGTCTGAGCGCCAGGCCAGCGGCATCGCCAAGGCGCCCTATGTGTGCCAGTTTGTGCGGGCGCTGCTGGACAACGACGAAAAGGTGCTGCTGTTTGCCCACCATCATGCGGTGATGGACCTGTACAAGAAGGAGTTGAGGCGGTATTCCCCCGCCTTCATCACCGGGCGGGAAACCGCCGCGCAAAAGGATCAGGCCGTGCAGCGCTTCGTGTCCGGCCGCACCGCGCTGTGCTGCATCTCGCTACGGTCGGCCTCAGGGCTGAACCTGCAGGAAGCCACCTGCGTGGTGTTTGGGGAATTGGACTGGTCCCCCGCGGTACATTCCCAGGCAGAGGACCGTGCCCACCGCATCGGCCAGCAGGATTCACTGCTGTGCTATTATCTGGTCAGCGCCCGCGGCGCGGACCCCCTGATGCAGGATGCCCTGGGCCTGAAGGTGAGCCAGTTTCTGGGCTTGATGGGCGACAGCGCCATCACCCAGGCCGAGTCCGCCCACAGCGCGAGCCTGGCGCGCGCGCATGTGGAAGACATGCTGCGCCGGCTGCTGTAGCCTTGCGCTTCATTGACAGCCGGCCGGGCAACCCGGTAAGATGACAGGCAAAGGGGGCAGATGATGCGCATTTTGGGGATAGATCCGGGCCTGGCAACCATGGGCTGGGGGCTGATACGTTCAGAGGGTCACAAACCACGGTTTGTCGCCTGCGGCGTCATCACCACCCAGCCGGACACCCCCCTCCCCCGGCGTTTGTCTGAAATTGACACCCAGGTGGCCCAGTTGCTCAGCCTGTACGAACCCGAAGCCATCGTGTTTGAGCAATTGTTTTTCGCGCGCAACGTGACCACCGCCTTTACCGTGGGCGCCGCGCGGGGGGTGGCCATTTGCCGCTGTGCCAACTACACCCAGCAGCTCTTTGAGTACACCCCCATGCAGATCAAGCAGGCGGTGGTGGGCTATGGGAAGGCGGAGAAGATGCAGGTGCAGCAGATGGTCAAGCTGCTGCTGGGCCTGCCCACACACCCCAAGCCCGATGACGCCGCGGACGCGGTTGCCGCGGCACTGACCCATTTCAACGCAGGCCGCTTTGGCCAGCATCACTTGATGAAGTAGAGGAACGGCATGTACGCATTTTTGGAAGGCCTGGTGGAGAGCAAGGCCAACAATGAACTGGTGCTCAACGTCGGTGGCGTGGGCTACCAGGTGCTGTGCACCCAGGCATTGCTGTCCGCCCTGCCCGCCAAGGGGGAATTTTTCCGGGTGTACACCTGGCTGTCGGTGCGGGATGACGCGATGGAGCTGTTTGGTTTTGAGGGCCGCGAGGAACGCACCATGTTTCTGCACCTGAACACCATCTCCGGCATCGGGCCGCGCACCGCGCTGAACGTGCTGAGCGCCATGCCGCTCAAGGACCTCACCCTGGCCATCCTCACAGAGGATGTGCAGATGCTCACCCGGGCACCTGGCATCGGCAAGAAGACCGCCCAGCGCATCGCGCTGGAACTGAAGGACCGCCTGAGCAAGGAAGACTTTACAGACAGCCTGGGCAGTCTGCCTGCCACCAGCGCCACCCCCCAGGCCGGCGCGGTCGGGGAGGCCATTCAGGCGCTGGCCGCGCTGGGCTACAGCCAGAGCGAAGCGGCGCTGGCGGTGTCCCGCGCCCACCAGGCAGGCGCAGACCTGCCCGCGGACGAGCTGGTGCGCCAGGCGCTGCGCTCCATGATGAAAGGATAAACCATGCAGGACGAGCGTTTGGTCATGGCCGGCTACCGCGAGGAGGACAGGGAGGGCGACCTTTCCCTGCGGCCGCGCAGCCTGCGCGAATACATCGGACAGGACGCGGTGAAGGAAAACCTGAACATCTACATCCACGCGGCGCTCAAGCGCCGCGACGCGCTGGACCACATGCTGCTCTACGGCCCCCCGGGCCTGGGCAAGACCACGCTGGCCACCATCGTGGCCGCGGAAATGGGCCAGAACATCCGCGTGACCTCAGGCCCCGCCATTGACCGGCCGGGCGACCTGGCCGCCATCCTTACCAACCTCAACGCCGGGGACATCCTGTTCATTGATGAGATCCACCGCCTCTCCCGCGCGGTGGAGGAGGTGCTCTACCCCGCGATGGAGGACTTTGCCCTGGACATCATGATCGGCAAAGGGCCCACCGCGCGCTCCATGCGGCTGGATTTGCCCCATTTCACCCTGGTGGGCGCCACCACGCGCGCGGGGCAGCTGTCAGCGCCGCTGCGCGACCGCTTCGGGATGATGTTCCGCCTGGAACTGTATACGTCTGAGCAGCTGGCACAGATTGTCAAGCGTTCCTCCTCCATCCTGGGCATGCCGGCGGAGGAGGATGGCATCATCGAGATTGCCAGGCGCAGCCGGGGCACCCCCCGCATCGCCAACCGGATGCTCAAGCGCGTGCGCGATTATGCCCAGGTCAAGGCAGACGGGCGCATCACCCGCCAGGTGGCCAACGAAGGCCTCAACCTGCTGGAGGTGGACGAGTTGGGCCTGGACAAGGTGGACCGCAACGTGCTGCTGACCATGATCGACAAGTTTTCAGGGGGCCCGGTGGGGCTGGACACCCTGGCGGCGGCCACCGGCGAGGACGCGCTGACCATAGAGGATGTGTATGAGCCCTTTCTGCTGCAGCTGGGCTTTATCCAGCGCACGCCCAGGGGCCGCCTGGCCACGCCGGCCGCCTACCTGCACCTGGGCCGACAGCCCGCACAGCAGGCCCTTGACCCGCAGATCAACTTTTTAAATGAAGACCAGTGACTTCGCCTACCACCTGCCAGAGGAGCTGATCGCGCAGGCGCCGCCTGCGGCGCGTGACAGCAGCCGCATGCTGGTCTGCAACCGTGACCGGGCCGGGGTGGCACACCGGTCTTTTTTGGACCTGCCGGCCTACCTGCGCGCTGGTGACGTGTTGGTCATCAACCGCAGCCGTGTGATTCCCGCCCGCTTGCTGGGTGTCAAGGAGGGCAGCGGCATCGGCTGTGAGGTGCTGCTGCTGCGCAGGCTGAACTTGACGGACTGGGAAGCGCTGGTCAAACCCGGGCGCCGCCTGATGCCTGGCGCCAGGGTACGATTTGGCCAGGGCGAGCTGGTGGCCACGGTGCTGGACAGCACGGACTTTGGCGGGCGCGTGGTGCGCATGGCTTACCAGGGGGTGTTTGAACAGCTGCTGGAGCGCTTGGGCAAAATGCCGCTCCCCCCCTACATCCACCGGCAGCTGGATGACCAGGCCCGCTACCAGACCGTCTATGCCCGGGAGGAAGGCAGCGCGGCCGCGCCCACAGCCGGGCTGCACTTCACCACCGGGATGCTGGACAGGCTGCAGGCGCAGGGCGTGCAGGTGGCAAGCCTGCTGCTGCATGTAGGCCTGGGCACCTTCCGTCCGGTCAAGGAAGAGGACCTGTCAGCGCACAAGATGCACGAAGAATGGTACCAGGTGGATGAGGGTGCTGCCAGCGCCATCAACCAGGCCCGGGCGCGGGGTGGCCGCGTGGTGTGTGTGGGCACCACCAGCGTGCGCACGCTGGAAACCATCTCGGATGCGCAGGGCCAGGTACAGGCTGGCAGCGGCATGACGGACATGTTCATCACGCCTGGCCACCGTTTCCGCGCGGTGGATGTGCTGCTGACCAACTTTCACCTGCCGCAGAGCACCTTGCTGATGCTGGTGTCCGCCTTCATGGGGCGGGAGCGTGCGCTGGCGGCCTATGAGGAGGCGGTGAGGGAACGCTACCGCTTTTTCAGCTTTGGTGATTGCATGCTGATTGGAAGGGGGCTGGTGCCATGAACAGTCGGGCTGCGTTGCTGGTGATTGGCGGCATGAACCTCGACATCCTGGGTCACGCTGGCGGTGCTTTTGTGCCCGGGGATTCCCTGCCCGGCACCATCACCAGCCGGCCTGGCGGCGTGGGGCGCAACATCGCCCAGCAGCTGGCCAGCCTGGGTGCCCGGGTGGAGCTGCTCTGCCCGCTGGGCAATGACCAGACAGCAGGTGTATTGCAGGCTGACTGCCAGGCGCGGGGCATCGGCTTAAGCCATGCTGTGCAGACCGACTTCCCCAGCCCAACCTACCTGGCCATCCACGGCGCGGATGGTGACATGGCAGCCGCCATCAATGACATGCGGGCCATGGACGCCTTCAGCGGCCCTGCCCTGATGGCGGCGCTGTCCGGGCTTTCCGGCTTTGACGCCTGCGTGCTGGACGCCAACCTGAGCGAGCAGGCGCTGCTTGACCTGGCCAGCACCCTGAACCTGCCCCTGATTGCCGACCCGGTCAGCGCGGCCAAGTGCCGCCGTTTGCTGCCTATCCTTCCTCACCTGCAGGCCATCAAGCCCAACCTGATGGAGGCGCAGGCGCTCACCGGCCAGGACAGTGTGGAGGACGCAGCCCGTTTCCTGCTGGAGCAGGGCGTGCGGCAGGTGTTTGTTTCCCTGGGGCGCGAAGGCCTGTATTTTGCTGACCGGCACAACACTGGCCACCTGTCCGCCCCGCCCCAGCCCGCTGTCAGCCAGACCGGCGCCGGGGACGCCATGACCGCGGGGCTGGCCCTGGCCCTGGCCCGCAAGCTGCCCACCGCGCTATCGGCGCAGGCAGGCATCGCAGCCGCCGCGGATTTCCTGCGGACACAGCACACCACGACCGAAAAGATGTAAGAGGTACCTATGAACCAGCACCTGCAGCTCTCCCCTGCCGTGCGTGCGGCGCTGAAGGAACACAGGCCGGTCATCGCGCTGGAAAGCACAATCATCAGCCATGGCATGCCCTACCCGCAAAATGTGGAAACCGCCCGCCAGTGTGAGGCCCTGGCGCGTGATCAGGGCGCGGAACCGGCCACCATCGCGGTGCTGGGCGGCAAGCTGTGTGCCGGGCTGACGGATGAGCAGATTGAGTACCTGGGCAAGGCCGGGCCGCGGATGCGCAAGGCCAGCCGGCGGGACCTGCCCGGCCTGGTGGCGCAGGGGCAGGACGGCGCCACCACGGTGGCCGCCACCATGATCATCGCCGCCATGGCTGGCATCCATGTGTTTGCCACAGGCGGCATCGGCGGTGTCCACAGGGGCGCCGAGACCAGCATGGACATCTCGGCGGACCTGGAGGAACTGGCCATGACACCGGTGGCCGTGGTCTGTGCCGGCGCCAAGAGCATCCTGGACATTGGGCTGACGATGGAATACCTGGAAACAAAAGGCGTTCCGGTGATCGGTTATCAAACCGATGTGCTGCCGGCCTTTTACACCAACAAGAGCAAGTTTGCCGTTCCCCTGCGCGCAGACACGCCCGGGGAAATCGCCGGGATGATCAAGGCGCAGCAGGAGATGCATTACCCTGGCGGGATGCTGGTCACCAACCCCATCCCGGAGGAATTCGCGCTGCCGGCAGACAAAATTGACCAAGCGATAGAACAGGCCCTGGAGGAAGCCCAGGCTCAGGGCATCAAAGGCAAGGACGTCACCCCCTACCTGCTGGCCAGGGTGGTGGAATTGACCGGTGGCAAGTCCCTGAAGGCCAATATTCAACTGGTGTTCAACAATGTGCGTCTGGCGGCCAGGATCGCTGCCGCCCTGTCAACCAAATAGATCCCTGGTCATTTCGTCTGAAAACAGGCGATAAATATTCTGTCTGCAGCGCTTGTCAAACAGGGCCTTCAAGTCAAGAAAGGCCTGCCATTTTCGCGTTGTATCCGGGCTTAGGCCATGGCGCATGCCCACCTCCAGCAGGCGTTTTTCCATCACGGTGACGCCTGTGGGCAGGCTGATGGCATCACACAGTTGGATCAGGCGGATCTCATCATCATAAACCACCCGCGCCAACAGGCCTTTCGCCCGTTCATAGTCCTCCGGCCTGCAGTCGATTGTACCATGATAAACCCTGATATCCTGAAGCGGAAAGGAATGGGTCAGGCACACCCTGGCCGCTGATGGCCAGCCTTTCTCCATCATCAGGTCATAGCCGGCGATGACGTGTTCAAAGGAAGCCTTGCCACGGTAGCGGCCGATGTCATGTAGCAAGCCCAGCGCCTCACAGCGCTTTTCATCCATTCCGCAGGCCCTCGCGATGGTCCCGGCCGCGCGGGCGACCGTTTGGCTGTGAGCGACCCAGGCACCGGGGTTCTGGGATGCCGCCCACGCCAACAGGTCTTTCGCTTCTTTGAGGTTCAACAGATCTTCCATGGGCCTCCATCCTGATAAAAAAAAGCCGCTGGCTGCGGCATTTTAACGTCGGCTTCAGGCCTGGGCTTTGTGGAGCGCGCGGGCCATGCGGGCCTTCTTGCGGCTTGCGGTGTTCCGGTGGAGAACGCCTTTGGCGACTGCCCGGTCCAGGGCGCTGGTGGCGGCGCTGAGCTTCTCCGGCGCAGTGTCTACTTCGGCGCCCAACGCCAGGGTGTATTTCTTCACAGCGGTCTTGACCTGTGATTTCACCATGCGGTTGCGCAGGTTCTTTTTCCTGCTGATCCGGACGCGCTTTTCCGATGAACGGATGTTTGGCAACTTGCTTCACCTCCTGCCCTGCCAATACAGCAGTGGTTATCATAGCACAGCCCAGCCCGCGCCGCAAGCGTTTGTCGCGCAAAAACCACAGGAAGTCGCAAAATTTGTGTTTCCCGATGCCCCAGATCATGCCGTTTTCTTGCGCGGGCATCAAAAGCAGTGTATGATACCATCACTTAGTGTTGGGCAAAACGCCCTGATGGAAGGAGTTGCTTCGCCGCTTGTCAGTCCCTTTGGAAGCCTTTGACAATTACCTTGCCCTCTTTGGACTGAATGACCGGAACATCCGTCTGCTGGAGGACAGTCTGCAGGTTGCGGTTCACCTGCGCAACAATGAGCTGCACGTGTCCGGCAGCAAAGAAGATACCGACATCGCGGAGCGCGTGATTGGCCAGCTGTTGGCCCAGCTCGACGCGGGCGAGCACATTGATGAGCCGCGCATCCGCTACCTGATCTCCATGGCCCGGCAAAACCGCCTCAACGATGTGGAGAGCCTGGGCAAGGATGCCGTGGCCTACACCTACCGCGGCAAGCGCATCATCTGCAAGACCGAGGGCCAGCGCCAATATGTTCAGGCCATGAAGACCTCGGGCCTCACCCTGGGCGTGGGGCCTGCCGGCACCGGCAAGACCTTTCTGGCCATTGCCATGGCCGCGGTGGCATACCGCAACAAGGAAGTGGAGCGCCTCATCCTCACCCGCCCCGCGGTGGAAGCCGGGGAGAAACTGGGTTTTCTGCCCGGGGACATGGTGCAGAAGGTGGACCCCTACCTGCGCCCCCTGTATGACGCCCTGTATGAGATTGTGGGCATTGAGGCCTACCAGCGCATGCTGGAGCGCGGCGCCATTGAGGTGGCCCCCCTTGCCTTTATGCGCGGGCGCACCCTGAATGATTCCTTCATCATTTTGGATGAGGCGCAAAACACCACGCCGGAACAAATGAAGATGTTTTTGACGCGCATGGGGCGCAACGCCCGTTGCGTGGTGACCGGCGACCCCTCCCAGATTGACCTGCCCCAGCAAAAGCGCTCCGGCCTGCTGGTGGCGCTGGACGTGCTGGAGGGCGTGGAAGGCGTCAGCGTCGCGCGGCTTGGCCGGGAGGACGTGGTGCGCAATGACCTGGTCGCCCGCATTGTCACCGCCTATGAAGCCTATGAGGCAAGGAGCAGGAGCGATGCATGAACTGCCACAGACCCTGCAGGGCCCCAAGGACGGCCCGATACGCAGGCTGCGCCGTTTTCTGCGCTCCAGGGCCTTTGCCCGCGGCCTGGTGATTGGCCTGGGCACCTTGCTGTGCCTGGTCATCTTCATCATCACCATCACCCCCAAGCGCTACAGCCTCACTGTGGGCATGGTGCCCACCCAGACCATTGCCGCCAACAAGGATGTGGAGGATGAGCTGACCACCCTGCGCAACCGTGAAGCGGCCGCAGCCGCCGTCACCCCCACCTACCACTATGAGGAGGGTGTGACCGACAAGGTGATGCAGCGGCTGGATACCGTCTACGCGCAGATGCTGGCCGTGCGCCAGTATGCCCAGTCCCTGGCGGACTATGGCCCCAGCCGCGCCTATACCGCCCCGGAACTGCAGGCCGCCCACCAGCTGATTGAACAGGTGGATCTGGAAGATTTTCAGCTGGTCACGCTGATGAACGCCACCCAGGAGCAGTTTGACGAGATGCACGCGGCGCTCAGCCCCGCCATCCGCAACGCCATGCAGGGAAACGTCACCCAGGGGCAGGAATCCGTCACCATCAACTCCATCATGCAGGTGGTGGGCTACAAAACCAATGTCAGCCTGCTGCAAAACGTGGTGCTGCCCCTGCTGCACGCCATAGTGCTGCCCAACATGGTGGTGGACGAGGACGCCACCCAAACCGCGCGGCAAACCGCCTTTGACGCGGTGGAGCCCGTCGTGTACCAACAGGGCCAGAACATCGTGGTGGCCGGTGAGGGCCGCATCCGGGAAAACCAGATTGCCATGCTCAACGACCTGGGCCTGCTCAGCGATAATTCCATTGATTATTCCATGTACGCCGGCTCCATCATCCTGGTGGCAGCCGTGCTGCTGTTGCTGGCTGGCTACCTGTCCAGCTTCGCCGGCAAGCTGTTTGACGATGTCAAGCGCCTGATGATTGTCTACCTGACCGCCATCCTGGTGCTGAGCCTGGGGTTGCTGTCCAAGTCCATCGGGCTGGTCTACCTGTCCCCCCTGATCCTGCCCTTTATGCTGCTCACCGTTACCCTGGGGATCATGCCCGGCATCGTGCTGGGACTGACCACCACCTTGATTGGCGCGCTGATGCTCACCAGTGGCCAGGGGGGATCCAACATTGACATGATCAACCTGCTGTTCATGTCCATCTTCTCCGGCAGCCTGACCGCCATGCTGCTGCACAAGAAGTACGAGCGCTCCTTTATCCTGCTGGCGGGCAGCCTCGCCAGCCTGGCCAGCTTTGTGATCGTGCTGTCCATCGGGCTGATGACCAGCATATCCCTGCGCGCCACCTTCAACAAGGCGCTCTGGGCCATGGCGGGCGCCGCCATCAACGCGCTGCTGTGCCTGTCGCTGCAGCCGGCGGTTGAATCCCTGTTCAACTTGCCCACCCCCATGCGCCTGCTGGACCTCACCAACCCCAACCATCCGCTCATGCGCCGGCTGCTGATGGAGGCGCCGGGCACCTATCACCACAGCATCCTCATCGCCAACCTTGCCGAAACCGCGGCGGAGGCCATTGGCGCCAACCCCCTCCTGGCCCGGGCGGGTGCCTATTTCCATGACATCGGCAAGCTGAAGCGCCCCTTGTACTTCAAGGAAAATCAGATTGGCACCGACAACATCCATGACACCACCAGCCCGCAGGTGTCCGCCGCCATCATCATCGCCCATGTGCGCGAGGGCATCGCCATGGCCAAGCAGCACCGCCTGCCCAAGGAAATCCAGCAGATCATCGCTGAGCACCATGGGGACTCCCTGGTGGCATATTTTTACCACAAGGCCCAGCAGGAAAGCGACGAGCCGGTGGACGAGGCCGATTACCGCTACCCGGGCGTGCCCCCACAAACAGCGGAAGGAGCGGTGATCTCCATCTGTGACACGGTGGAAGCGGCCATCCGCACCCTGTCGCGCCCAACCACCGATGAGATTGTCAGCTTTATTGACGAGCTGATTCAAAAGAAGGTGCAAAGCGGCATGCTGGTCAACGCGCCGCTCACCCTCCACCAGCTGACCCAGATCCGGGACGCCTGTGCCACGGTCATTTATGGCGTTTTCCATGAACGCATTGAGTACCCCAAGTCCCAGGACAAGCTGCTGCCCGGGGAGCGCCTGATTGCCCACCTGCAGCAGCTGCGCAGCCAGGTTAAGCCCAAGGCGCACGCGCCCTCCCCCATGTCCGCGGGAAAGCCCTACACCAAGGATGTTGATGAGGTATCACCGCCGGTCCCCCCAGCCACTTCACCGAACACCCCGCAGCCAAAGCCTGACAGGGAAGAACCCGGCACCCCCGAGGACAAGGCATGATCATGATTGAGCGCCAGGTGGGCTGCTCAGTGCCCGACGAGGTGTTTCAACAGGCAGCCGCTGCCTGTTTTCTGTCCATGGGCATCAGCCGTCCCTGTGCCCTCAGCCTCCTGCTGACTGACAATGCGCGGATCCGTGACATCAACCACACCTGGCGGGGCATGGACCAGGCGACGGATGTGCTCAGTTTCCCCAGTTTAAGCCTGGCCCCAGACCGGCTGTTCAACCAGGATGACCCCGCCAGCTTGGAAGCCTGGGACAGTGAAACCGGCGCTTTTTACCTGGGTGACATCATCATCAGCGTGGACAAGGCACAGGAGCAGTCCGCACAGCTGGGCCACGGCCTGCGGCGCGAGATGTTGTACCTGTTTGTCCACGGGCTCTGCCACCTGTTGGGCTTTGACCATGAAACAAGGGAGGACCAGCTTCACATGCGCAAGCAGGAAGAGTTAACGCTTCAGGCCGTCACAGGCGAACTGACACCCGATGATGACCAGCTGCTGCAGGCGGCCAGGGCGGCGCGGGCCCAGGCCTATGTGCCCTATTCCAATTACCGGGTGGGCGCAGCCCTGCTGTGCGAGGACGGGCGCGTGTTCACCGGGTGCAATGTGGAAAACATCTCCTATGGCCTGACCAACTGCGCCGAGCGCACCGCGGTGTTCAAAGCCGTCAGCGAAGGCGCCCAGCGTTTTGAGGCCATCGCCATCGCGGCTGACCAGACCGCTCCCTGGCCCTGCGGGGCCTGCCGCCAGGTGATGAGTGAGTTCGCCCCCAAGCTGCGTGTGCTGGTCACCTGGGACGGGGAACAGTCTGAGATGACCAGCCTGGACAGGCTGTTGCCCCACAGTTTTTTAAGCTTTCAGGAGGACCGAAATGGCTGAACAGCAAACCCCTTTCAAATCGGGCTTTGTAAGCATCGTCGGGCGGCCCAACGTGGGCAAATCCACGTTGCTCAACGCCCTCATCGGCGAAAAGGTGGCCATTGTGTCCCCCAAGCCGCAGACCACCCGCAACCAGATCATCGGCATCCACAACGGCCCCCATCACCAGGTGGTGTTTGTGGACACCCCGGGCATCCACCAGCCACGCACGCGCCTGGGTGAGTTCATGGACAAAACGGTGCGGGACGCGCTGACAGCCATCGACGCGCTGATCATCATTGCTGACGCGTCAAGGGAGGATGATCAGGAGGAAGCGGCCATCCGCGGCCTGGACCGGCGCGGCACACCCACCTTCCTGGTGCTCAACAAGATTGACCTTATCCAGCCCCATACCCTGTTGCCACTGATCGCGCGCTATGCCGAGGATGGCTTTGAGGCCATCCTGCCCATTTCAGCCAAGACAGGCGACGGCCTGCCCAAGCTGATGGACAGCGTGCTGGCAGTGCTACAGGAGGGGCCGCGCTACTACCCCTCCGACCAGTTCACCCCCCAGACCGAGCGCCAGATCATCGCCGAGCTGATCCGCGAGCAGGCCCTCTACCTGCTGGAGGAGGAATTGCCCCACGGCATAGGCGTGGAGGTGCTGGAGATGAAGGAGCTGCGGCCTGACCTGACCGAGATCTACGCGGACATCTACTGCGAACGCGCCTCCCACAAAGGCATGGTGATCGGCAAGCAGGGCAGCATGCTGGGCAAGATTGGCAGCCGCGCGCGCGCCCAGATTGAGGCGCTGCTGGGCACCCAGGTGGCGCTCAAACTGTGGGTAAAGGTAAAGCCGGGCTGGCGCAACTCCGCCATGGACCTGAAAAACCTGGGGTACGTGGAACAATGAGCAAACTGAACCGCGCGGTCTCCGTCCTGCTGCTCATGGCCCTGCTGCTCTCTTTTTCATTGGCCGGCACGGCAGAGATGCACAAATACTCCTACATGTTTTTCGGCACCTTTGACACCGCCATCACCCTGATTGGTTTCGCGGCCAGCCAGCAGGAGTTTGATGAGGTCGCGCTGGAGGTGGAAACCAGGTTCACCCAGCTGCACAAGCAGTTCAACCAGTATTATCCCTATGAGGGCCTCAACAACCTGTACTACCTCAATCGCCACGCAGGTGAGGGGCCGGTCAAGGTGCCGGACGAGCTGTTTGGCCTGATTGCCTGGGCCAAGGAAGAACAGCAACGCACACACGGCCGGGTCAATATTGCCCTGGGCGCGGTGCTGGCGCTCTGGCATGAAGCGCGGGAGGACGCGTCAGCCAACCCCGATCAAGCCAAGCTGCCCGACATGAGCAAACTGGAGGAAGCCCGGCAGCACACCGACATCATGGACGTGGTGCTGGATGAGGAGAACAAGACCGTGTTCTTCCGCGATCCCAAGCTGCGCCTTGACGTGGGCGCGGTAGCCAAAGGCTACGCCGCGGAGCTGGTGGCCCAGTACCTGCTGCAAAGCGGGATGGACAGCTTCATCATCAACGCGGGCGGCAATGTGCGCACCGGGCACGCGCCGCTGGACGGCCGCAGCGCCTGGGGCATCGGCATTCAGGACCCGGACGCCACCCTGGTGCTGCCCGGCGGTGATGACGTGATGGACGTGCTGTACCTGGCGGATGAATCCTTTGTTACCAGCGGGGATTACCAGCGCTATTTCACCGTGGAGGGGCAGCGCTACCACCACCTCATCTCGCCGGACACACTGATGCCGGCGAACTTCATGCGCTCTGTCACCATCATCACCCAGGATTCGGGATACGCCGACCTGCTGTCCACCGCGGTCTTTCTGATGCCCTACGAGGAGGGGCGGGCCTATGTGGACTCCCTGGAGGGTGTGGAAGCCTTCTGGATTCTGAATGACCGCAGCGTCCACATGACAAAGGGCGCCGAAAAGGTTGCCCATTCCATGGGCGCCACGGCCAGGTAAGACCGACTCCGCACAGCACAGCACCGCCCCGGGGCATCAGCCCGCGGGGCGGTGTTGTTGATGGATGAAGTTTTACCCGAGCCGCTCGTACAGCTCGCCAGCCAGACGTACCTGTTGGTTGACCAGGTCCAGTGCCTCCGCGTCTGGAATGACCTTGTCCACCTGTCCAAACTCCGCCGTGCGCCAGCCGGAGGCCAGCACATTGCTGGTGGCGGTGTCCAGGCAATCCCCCTCCCGCGTCATGTGCAGGGTGTTGCGCAGCGCCTGGGCCACGGCGTACAGCAAGGAAAAGAAGGGCAGCTTGTTCCCCGGTCCTTGTGGAACAACCGCCTGGATTTCCATCTTTTCAGTATGCAGGCACTGGTAATGAATCAGCTCACTCCCACCCAGGTAGGCCAGCAAGTGGCGCAGCAGGGCGGCATCCATGGGGTTGGCCATCAGCAGGGGTGCGGGCTTGTCCGTGTTCAGCAAGTTCCACAGCGCGCCATCCAGGGTGAGGGGCTGCGGCGCGGGCAGCGCCGCATACATGGCGGCGCGGCTCAGGGCTTCCCACCAGCCCTTGTCATGGTTGCCTGTGAGATAGGCCACATTGCTGCCGCTGGCCTTGGCCTGGGCGCAGGCCAAGGTGGCCGCCCTGGTGAGTGCTTCCGGGCTGTCCTCCAGGGGCCAGACCAGCCGCAGCGCGGGCGCGCGGTCTGTCTTCAAGCGGCTTAAGCCCAGGCCCTGGACATGGTGGTTGACCTGGGCGCTGGCCGCATAGGCCTGGGCCAGGCCTGCCACGCGGCCAAGGTTGGCCTGGCTGCCGCAGAACAGGATGGCGTCATTGTCCAGCATCAGCTGGCTCAGGTCGTCCGGGTTGCAGTCCTCTGGCAGCATCTGCTCGCGCATTGAGATGCTTTGGGAGAAAGCGATGGCCAGCTCAGACAGCGCTGATTGCGCCAGGCGCAGCTCCTCCCGGTGGGAGGCCCGGTCTGTCAGAAAGAGAACCCGCGCGCGCACAGCTGCTACTCCCAGTCCAGCGGGTAGTAGTCCACGGCGTACTCCAGCCCACCGCTGTTGCTTTTGAGCAGGTTGACCACGTTGTCAATCAGGCGCTGGTCAGTGAAGGGGGTGGGCGCGAAGTCGTTGTAGTCAGTCCGTGAGGAAATGCGCGAGGGGATGATGCGGAAGGCGTCTGTCTCCACCGAATCGGGGGTGATGTTGAAGCGCACCTGGAAAAGGAAGGTGCTCATGTCGCTGGGCTTGTTGTTGCCGGCAAAGCTGAAGTTGCCAAGCGAGTACACAATATAGCGCCCCTGGTATTTCTCGATGGGGTTGATGCGGTGGCTGTGGTGGCCCAGCACCAGGTCAGCGCCCGCGTCTATGGTGGCGCGGCCCAGGTTGATCTGGTTGCGGTTGGGCTTGTAATCCAGCTCCTGCCCCCAGTGGAAGCTGACAATGACGATGTCATGCTGCAGCTTGGCGTTGCGCACATCGTTGGGCACCCGCACCAGCAGCTCCTCCACCATGCTGCGATACTGCTGGTAGGTCAACATGGCGATGGACACGTCCTTGACCCGGTAGACGCCCATGTTGTTTGCGTCGCTCCACACAATGCCCGCGGCCTCCAGGGTTTCCTTGGTTTCCCTGAGGCCGCTCTCCCCGTGGTCCATCACGTGGTTGTTTTCCAAGGCCACCGCCTCGATGCCGCCATCCTTGAGGATGCTGACATAGTTGGGCGGGGCTGAAAAGACAAATTCATTGTTGGTTTTGTAAACCGGGGCGGTGGTCAGCGTGCCCTCGAAGTTCACGATGGTCAAGTCATCGCTTTGCAGGATCTCCCGCACGTTGCGGGTGAGGAAGTTCAGGTCGCCACCCTGCTTTTTCAGCTCCCGCTCAAACAGGGAGTCCCCGCGCTTGCGCACATCGCCGCCGATGGTCATGTCGCCCCCCGCTGTAATGACCAACTGGAAGGCGCCGCTGCGGTCCCGCGCGACAGGCGCCTCCGTGGGCGTGTCCTGTCCTTCTAATCCATCCGGCGCCGGGGTTTGTTCCGGTGTTTCCGTGGGGCGCAGGCTGGGGTCCACGTCGAAGATGGAGACCTCCTCATCCGCCAGCGCCAACTGGGCAGACGGCGCGAGCAACAGCAGGGCCATCAGTAGCAGCAGGAATTTTTTCAAAGGTATCAACTCCTATAAGGTGTCCAGGAAACGGGCAATCCGCACGAAGGCTTCTACCAATTTGTCTGTCGCGGTCGCGTAGCAGCAGCGGATGTGCCCCTCGCCGCTTGGGCCAAAGGCATTGCCGGGCACGGTCACCACCTGCTGTTCATGCAGCAGGCGCTCGCAGAACTGTTCGCTGCTCAGCCCCGTGTGCCGGATGGAGGGAAAGGCGTAGAAGGCGCCCCGGGGCAGGAAGCAGGGCAGCCCCATGTCCCGAAAGGACTGCACCATCAAGCGCCGGCGCCTGTCATAGCTCTCGCGCATGCGGGCCACATCGGCGTACTTGGTTTCCCGCCCCTGCTTCAAGGCATTGTAGGAGGCCACCTGGCTTTGCCGGCTGGCGCACATGATGGTGTACTGGTGGATCCGCGCGCAGGCCGCCACGATGGCCCGGGGCGCGCACAGGTAGCCCAGGCGGAAGCCTGTCATGGCGAAGGCCTTGCTGAACCCGCTTACCACCATGGTGCGCTCGCGCATGCCGGGCAGGGTGGCGATGGACTGCTGCTCAAAGCCCTCATAGCACAGCTCGGCGTAGATTTCATCGCAGATGACGAACAGATCATGCTGGATGGCAAGGGCGGCCACCTCCCGCAGGCGTTCCAAGGGCATCACGGCGCCGGTGGGGTTGCTGGGGTAGCTGAGGATGATCACACGGCTTTGAGGGGTGATGCGCACCTCCAGGTCCTGCGCGCGCAGCTCAAAATCGTTTTCCGCATGGGTGGGCACGGGCACGGGGACACCGGACGCGAACAGCGTGCAGGCCTGGTAGCTGATATAGCAGGGCTCGGGGATGAGCACCTCATCCCCCGGGCGAACCAGGGCGCGCAGCGCGATGTCTATCGCCTCGCTGGCGCCGACGGTTACCAGCACCTCCCCTTCCGGGGCATAGTCCAGCTGGAAGCGGTTCCTGAGGTACCAGGCGATCTCCTGCCGCAGGGGCAGGATGCCGGCGTTGGATGTGTAGGAGGTCTCCCCGTCCAGCAGGCTTTCAATCGCCGTGTTGCGCACCGGGAAGGGGGTGACAAAGTCCGGCTCCCCCACCCCCAGGCTGATGGCGTCTTTCATCGTGCCCGCGATGTCAAAGAAGCGCCTGATGGCGCTTGGGGGCACCGCGCTGATGGCGGGGTTGATGAAGCGTTCGCTCATGGAGAGATGGACAGCCGCCTGTCCTCGTCAGGCTGGTCAAAGACCACACCATCCTGCTTGTAGCGCTTCAGCACGAAACTGGTGCTGGTGCCGGTGACCGTTTCCAGGGGGCTTAAGCGCTCTGAGATAAACTGGGCCAGTTCCTTCAAGGTGGGCGCGGTGACCTGGATGAGCAGGTCATAGGTGCCGCTCATCAGGTAGAGGCTGCGCACCTCAGCGAAGCTGTTGATGCGCCGCGCCACCGCGTCAAAGCCAAAGTCCCGCTGCGGGGTGACCTTGACTTCTATCATGGCTTCCACCACGGTCCGTTGGGTGCGGTCCCAGTTGACAACCGGGCGGTAGCAGAGGATGACGCGCTCTTTTTCCAGCGTGTCAATGATCTCTGCTACCTCCTGGATGTCCATGCCCAGCATGAGGGCCGCGCGCTCCAGGGGGATGCGGCAGTCCTCGTTGAGCAGGTCCAGCACCTGCCGTTGCTTGTCACTCATCAGAAAACCCCGCTGATGACACCATCGTTGTCCACATCAATGTTTAGCGCGGCGGGCTGCTTGGGCAGACCGGGCATGGCAATGATGTCCCCGGCGAAGGCGACCACAAAGCCGGCGCCGCCGGAAAGGCGCACATCGCGGATGGTAAGCTCAAACCCGCTGGGCGCGCCCAGCAGCTTGGGGTTGTCGCTAAAGGAGTACTGGGTTTTGGCGATGCACACGGGGTAGCTGCCAAAGCCGTCCTCAGTCAGCTGGGCCAGCAGGGTGCGGGCGCGGGCGGAGAAGGTCACGCTGCCGGCGTGATACACCTTCCTGGCGATGGTCTCAATTTTCTCAGCCAGGGGCATCTCATCCGGGTAGGTGAAGGTCAGCTCAGGCTTGTCAGCGTGGTCCACCAGGTCGGCCACGGCCTGGGCCAGCTCCTTGGCGCCCTGGCCGCCCTTGGCCCAGCCATCGGAGAAGGCACAGGGCACGCCCTCGGCCGCCATGGCGTCCTGAAGGGCCTTGACCTCAGCGGGGCTGTCGGTCACAAAGTGGTTGATGGCAACCACCACAGGCAGGTTCCACACCGACTTAACATTGCGCACATGGGCCAGCAGGTTGGTCATGCCAGCCTTGAGCGCGTCCACATTTTCAACGCCATACTCGCCTTTTTGCACGCCGCCGTGGTGCTTGAGCGCGCGGATGGTGGCCACCAGCACGACAGCGTCGGGGCGCAGGCCGCTGGCGCGGCATTTGATGTCAATGAACTTCTCAGCGCCCAGGTCCGCGCCAAAGCCGGCCTCGGTCACCACATAATCAGCCAGCTTCAGCGCCAGGCTGGTGGCCGTGATGGAGTTGCAGCCATGGGCAATGTTGGCGAAGGGGCCGCCATGGATGAGCGCCGGGGTATGGTCCAGGGTTTGCACCATGTTGGGCATGAGCGCGTCGCGCAGCAGCGCCGCCATGGCGCCTTGCGCGCCAATCTGGGCACAGGTGATGTTCTTGCCGGACTTGTCCCGGGCCACCACGATGTTGCCCAGGCGGTGCTTGAGGTCGGTCAGGTCGGAAGCCATGCAGAAGGAGGCCATGACCTCGCTGGCGGCGGTGATGTCAAAGCCATCCTCGCGCGGCACGCCGTTGCCGGTGCCGCCCAGGCCGTCCACGATATGGCGCAGCTGGCGGTCGTTCATGTCCATGCAGCGGCGCACGCGCACCTGGCGCTCATCAATGTTGAGCTGGTTGCCCTGCTGGATGTGGTTGTCCACCATGGCGCACAACAGGTTGTTGGCGGAGGTGATGGCATGGAAATCTCCGGTGAAGTGGAGGTTGATGTTCTCCATGGGCAGTACCTGGGAATGGCCGCCGCCGGTGGCGCCGCCCTTCATGCCAAAGACCGGCCCCATGGAGGGCTCGCGCAGGGCCAGCATGGACTTTTTGCCAATCGCGCTCAGGCCGTCCGCCAGGCTGATGGATACCGTGGTCTTGCCCTCGCCCGCCGTGGTGGGCGTGATGGCGCTGACCAGGATCAGCTTGCCCTTCTGGGGCAGGTCGCGCAGCTTGACCGGGTTCACCTTGGCGATGTGCTTGCCATAGGTGGACAGGGCGTCCTCCGGCACACCGAAGGCCGCGGCAATTTCAGTGATGGGCTTCAGCTTGGCTGCCTGGGCAATCTGGATGTCGTTCATGGTTCCCTCCTGATTGTTTGTATATAAAAAGATATTACCCACATGCTTCCAGCATGCGAAAGGCTCAGTCTTTTTCCTGCTGCGCGCGCTGCTTGGCCAGCGCCTCCAGGCAGGTCATCTTGCTTTGCTCCAGGTGGTGGGCCATAAGGGAGGCAAACTCATCCTGCTTGCCCTGGGACAGCAGGTTCAGCAGCTCATGGTGCTCCTGGTGGGCGGTGGAGCGGCGCACCACGCTTGCAATCGCGATGTGGGAGAAGCGGATGATGTACTCCTCCTGGCTGTCTATGACGCGCAGGATGCGCTTTTTGTTTGAAATCTGCTCGATGGTGCGGTGAAAATCGCGGTTGTACTTGGCCAGCTCATCCGCATCTTCCGCATGCTGGCTGATGTCCATGGCGTCCAGAATCTGCCGCAACTTCTCCAGGTGCGCTTCCTCCACGTTTTCAAAGATGGAAGGGATGATCAGCATCATCAGCGCGTTGCGGATGGTAAAGGTCTCCTCGATGTCCTCCATCGTGAAGGCGCGTACCACCACGCCCCGGCGCTCCACATACTCCACCAGGCCGTCCAGCTCCAACTTGCGGAAGGCCTCGCGCAGCGGCGTGCGGGAGATATGCAGGGTTTCGGCATAGACGGTTTCAATCAGGCGGGAGCCCGCAGGGATTTTCCCCATGATGATCGCGTGCTTGAGCGTTTCATAGGTTGTTTCACGAATTGGTTTGTTCAGTTCTACCTTGTCCAGACCCAGTCGATCCAAAATTCGTGTCCCCCCTTGACTAAACTTGTTTGATAGTACTCAAAGCCCGGCTTGATGTCAAGAATTGAGGGTGCCAGGACCGCCATGCGCGACCTTATACTTGATGCGTAAAAAGAAATATTGCGCCTTTACTTTTTACCTGATTCCGGCTCATAAAACATGACATCCACGCGCAGCAGGTCTCCCGCCCGCCTGAACAGACCGACCAGCCGCTCACCCGCAAAAAGCAGCGCCTGATGCTGGTTGGTTTTGTCAAAACCAGGGAATTCGGCAATTGGCAGCGCCACCCCATTGATGGCAGGTCGCAGCAGGTGGTCGGGCACCTGTACCCGCGGCAACCTCCCCAGGGCTGTTGCCACCGGCAAAAGCATACTCTGGTCTGTTTTGCAGCCGCCTTCCGCCCAGACCCGCACTTCCTCCGGTGTGCGGGACCCTGCCAGCAGCAAGCCGCCGCTCTCCTCCCGCAGCAAGAAGCGCAGGTGTGCCGGGCAACCAAGGGCATCACCCAGGTCATGGCACAGGGTGCGGATGTAAGCGCCCTTCCCGCAGCGCACCCGCAGCAGGAAGCCCTGGTTTGGCATTGCCCGCAGCACCTGAATGGATTCGAACCAGACCTCCCGCGGCTGAAGCTTTGCCTGCTTTCCTGCCCTGGCCAGCTGGTAGGCTGTTTTACCATCCACTTTCAGGGCGGAGTACTGCGGCGGCAGCTGCGACACAGCGCCCTGGAAAGCGGGCAGGGCCGCGCGCAGGCTGTCCAGGTCTGGATACCTGTCCCCCCTGGCAATCACCAGCCCCTGGGCGTCCTGGGTATCGGTGGCCGCGCCAAAGGCGATTTCTGCCAGGTACTGCTTGGGCATTGCCATCAGATGCTCACTGATGCGGGTGGCCCGGCCCAACAGGATGGGCAGCACCCCGGCCGCCTCAGGGTCCAGCGTGCCGGCGTGGCCGGTCTTGGTGCGGGTCAGGCGCTTGATGAAAGCAACCGCCTGGGCGGATGTCATGCCAGGCGGTTTGTAGAAGTTGATCAGCCCGGTCAAGTGCAGACCGCCTGCAACATGCGCTCTTTCATGCGGGAAACCGCCACTTCCATGGGCAGGTTCACCGTGCAGCCCGCCGCGAGCAGGTGGCCGCCACCGCCAAACTCAGTGGCAATCTGCGCCACGTCGTAGGGCGCCAGCGCGCGCAGGCTGAACTTGGTATTGTCCTGGTCCAGCTGGGTGGCCAGGAAACACATCCTGACGCCGGTGATGTTCAGCGCCTTGTTGACCAGGCCTTCCGTCAGCTCATGGCTGGTGCCGGTCTGCTCAAAATCCGTGGTATAGAGCTTCATGATGCTCAGACGCCCCTCGCACTCAAAGGTGAGGGAATTCAGCGCGCGCGTCAGCAGGCGGATGAAGCCCAGGTCCTTGGTCAGGTGCAGGGCGCGGGCGTAGCTGGTGATATCCAGCCCCGCGCGCATCAGCCCGCCTAGCTGGAGAAAAAACTCTTCGTCCATCTGGCCATAGCTGAAGTTGCCGGTATCTGTGGACAGGGCGGTGTACAGACAGGTTGCGGCATTGGCGCTGGGTTCCTGCTGGAAGGCTTCGTACAGGCGATATATCAGGTTGCCGGAGGCAGCGACCTTGTTGTCCACATAGTTCAACTGGCCAAACAGGGTGTTGGAGGCGTGGTGGTCAATCACCAGGCTGCGTGGCGCCGCCATGAACAGCGCGCCAGCATCCCCCAGACGCTCCAGGTCTGACGAGTCAACGGAGCAGGCCAGGTCAAAGGCTTGTTCCGCCACCTCATGGGGCAGGCGCACCTGCTCCCAGCCTGGCAGGATGTTCAGGTAGCCGGGCACCGGGTTGTGGCACACCAAGGTCACCTGCTTGCCAAAAGATTGGAGCAACTCTCCTAGGGCCAGCAGGGAGCCAATCGCGTCGCCGTCCGGCTGCACATGGGCACATAAAAGGATGCGTTCGGCATCCTTTAAAACACTGGCTGTTTCACTCAGGCTGATTGTTTTCATCTTGCGGGCTGTGCGCCCCATCTCCCATCACCTGTTTGAGTACGCCCGCAATGTGCAGGCCATAGGCGATGTTTTTGTCGCCTATGAAGTTCAACTCCGGCGTGTGCCGCACGGTGAGTGTGCTGCCCAGCGCGTGACGCAGCAGGCCGGCGGCTCCTTTGAGGGCTTTGATCATGCCCTCCAGCTTGTCCTCTTCCAGCACGCTCACGTACACCTTGGCGTAGCGCAGGTCGCGGCTGGGCTCCACCCGGGTGATGCTGAAGGTGCTGTTGACCCGGGGGTCATCCAGCTCCTCGCGGATGATGCGGTCCAGGTTTTTCTTGATTTCCTCGGCGATGCGGTTCTGCCGATACTGTGCCACGGTGTCTCCTTAGCGTTCGATTTCTTCCATCATGAAGCATTCGATGACGTCTTTTTCTTTGATGTCGTTGTAGTTTTCCAGGCTGATGCCGCACTCGTAGCCGCTGGCCACCTCGCGCACGTCATCCTTGAAGCGGCGCAGGGAGGACAGCTTGCCCTCAAACACCACCACGTTGTCCCGCAACAGCCGCACAGACTGGTTGCGCTGCATCTTGCCGTCGGTCACATAGCAGCCGGCGATGGTGCCAGCGCCGGTCACCTTGAACACATTGCGCACCTCGGCATGGCCCAGCAGCACTTCCTTGTACTCAGGCGCCAGCAGGCCCTTCATGGCCTTCTCAATGTCCTCGATGGCCTGGTAAATCACGCGGTAGAGGCGGATGTCAATGTTCTCCCGGGCGGCGACCTCCCGGGCGTTGTTGTCCGGGCGGATGTTGAAGCCAATGATGGTGGCGTTGGCGGTGGCTGCCAGGTTGACGTCGTCCTTGGTGACAGCGCCCACGCCTGAGTGCAGCACATTGATCCTGACCTGGTCGTTGTTGAGCTTCTCCAGCGACTGGCGCACGGCCTCCGCGGAGCCCTGCACATCGGCCTTGATGAGGAGGTTGAGGGTAAGCTGCTCGCCTTCCTTGATGTTCTGGAACAGGTTGTCCAGCGTCACAGTGGAGGCAGCCACGCGGGCTTCCTTGAGGCGGTCCTCCCGCTCCTTGGCCACCTGGCGCACCAGCTTGTCGTCCTTGACGGCAATCATCTCGTCACCGGCGTCGGGGACGGAGTCAAAGCCGGAAATTTCCACCGGCATGGATGGGCCGGCCTCGCGCACGTTTTCGCCCTTGTCGTTGAGCAGGGCGCGCACACGGCCTGCCGCCATGCCCGCGATGATGTTGTCGCCCACGCGCAGGGTGCCATTCTTGAGCAGCACGGTGGCCAGCGGGCCGCGGCTCCTGTCCAGCTTGGCCTCGATGATGATGCCGCGGGCCAGGCGGTCCGGGTTGGCGCGCAGCTGCAGCACCTCGGCCTGCAGCAGGATCATCTCCAGCAGGCTGTCCACGCCCTCGCCGGTCTTGGCGGACACGGGCACCATGATGGTGTCCCCGCCCCAGTCCTCCGCCACCATCTCGTAGGCGGTCAGGTCCTGCTTGATGCGCTCGGGGTTGGCCTCGGGTTTGTCCATCTTGTTGATGGCCACGATAATCGGCACGCCGGCCGCCTTGGCATGGTTGATGGCTTCCACCGTCTGGGGCATCACGCCGTCATCGGCCGCGACCACCAGCACCGCGATATCGGTGGACTGGGCGCCGCGGGCGCGCATGGCGGTGAAGGCCTCATGGCCGGGGGTGTCCAGGAAGGTGATCAGCTCGCCGTCCAGGTCCACGGTGTAGGCACCGATGTGCTGGGTGATGCCGCCTGCCTCGCCCCGGGTGACGTGGGCATCGCGGATATAGTCCAGCAGGGAGGTCTTGCCGTGGTCGACATGGCCCATGATGGTGATGACCGGCGGACGGGGCTGGAGGTCTTCCTCCCTGTCCACCTCGTCGGCCACCTCAATCATCTGGTCCTCCGCCGTGCGGTCCAGGCGCAGCTTCAGGTCCACGCCGAACTCAGAACTCACCAGGGAAGCGGTGTCATAGTCCAGGTCGCTGTTGATGGTGGCCATGTTGCCCAGCAGGAGCAGCTTCTTGAGGATCTCGCCCGCCGGCTTGCCGATGCGCTCGGTCAGGTCCTTCACGGTGATGGATTCCTGGGTCATAAAGGCGGTTTCAATCTTGATGGGGGCCATTTTCTGCTGCGCAGAGGGGCGCTTGCTGCGCGCGCGGCGGCCACCGCGCACGACGTCATCGTCCATGCCAAAGTGCTGAGGCTGGGACTTGCGCGCGTTCTGCTTGCGCTGCCTGCTCACATGCTCGGGATCCGGCCTGCGGGAGTAGCTTCTTCTGTTGGGGTCGTAATTGCTGGCGCGGTCCTTCTCCATGGGAATCATCATTTCATCCGGAGTAGGCCGGGCACCCGCGCGGCCTATGCCGGTGCGGCCTGCGCCAGGGGCCGGGCGCCCATACTGGGACGAGCCGGGGGCCGGACGCCCATATTGAGGCGAGCCGGGAGCCGGGCGGCCGTACTGCTGGGCGCCGGGGGCCGGGCGGCCATACTGCTGGGCACCAGGAGCCGGGCGGCCGTACTGCTGGGCACCAGGGGCTGGGCGGCCATACTGCTGGGTGCCGGGGGCCGGGCGGCCATAGGGGCCACGGGTCACGGGTGCTGGGCCGGTGGAGAAATGCCCCTGCACACCCTGGGGCTGCTTGGGCGCGGGCCTGATGATGCGTACCTGGGGCACGGTAATCTCCGGGGTGCGGATCTGGGATACCGGCTCTTCCTTTTCAACCTTCCTGGGTTCCTCGGTCTTCTGGGCGGCGGCGCGCTTGGCTGGCGCAGGCTGTGTCTCGGCCTCAGACGCCTGCACCGGCTCAGTTTCCTTCACCACCGGCGCCTCGGCGGCCTGGGGAGCGGGCACTGCCACTTCCTCAGCCACGGGCGCCTGCTCCGCCACGGGCGTCACCACGGGCGCAGGCTGCTCGGCCACTTCTGCGGTCGGCTCTTCCGGCGCGGACTGGGCTGCACCCTGTTCCTCTGCCCGGGCCTGGGCCGCGGCGGCATCCAGGATTGCCTGCTCATCCTCATCGGGCATGGTCCAAGCCTTGGTCTGCGTCTGCAGCATCTGCTGCTGTTGCTCCTGACGCTGGCGCTGGCGCTCCTCGTCTTCCTGACGCAGGAACACTGACTCCTGCTGCCTGAGCATCTGCAGGGTGATGTCTGCATTGCGCAATACCCGCTCGGTTTCCGAGAGGATAACGCCTGCCTTCTGGTTGAGGTCCTTGATGGTGTCCTTGAGACCGACTTTTGCCATTCAGCCTTTGCCCTCCAAAATCTTTGCGTGGTCCTGGTTGTCCGGGGTCAAACCGGCCTGTTGCCGGATCTGTTCGCACAGGGAACCGTTCTTGATGGCGGCCGCGGCCATTCCAGGCCGTCCGCAGGCTTCCCCCAGGATGCCACCATCCAATAGAATAACCTGTACACGGTAGTGATTGCAAGCGTTGCTGATTTTCTTGCTGGTGTTGGCGCTGGCCTGGGGGTCCAGCAGGACCAGCCCAGCCCTGCCCTCACGAACCAGCTTGAGCGTTTCCTCGGCGCCGGGCACCAGTTGCCTGGCCCGGAAGGCCAGCCCCAGCAGGCCTTTCAGCCCCTCAGCCGCCATGGACGCTGTCCTTTGGCTGGCTGAAGTGGATCTGTCGCCTGAGCTGCTCAAACAGCTCCGGTGAAATGGGCCGCTCCATCGCCCGTTCCAGCTGCCGCTGCTTGACCGCGCGGTTCAGGCAGGCTTCCTGCGGGCAGACATAGGCACCGCGGCCAGACTTCTTGCCGGTGAAGTCAATGAGGATGTCCTCCTCGGGGGTACGCACCACACGCAGCAGCTCCTTCTTGGGCTTCATCTCCCGGCAGCCTACGCACATGCGCTGGGGAATCTTCTTAGCCATTGGCCTGGCGCCCCCTTAGTCCTGCAGGTAGGGCGGCTGGTCCTCCGGGTAGTCTTCATCCGGGAAGCCAGCGTCCAGCGCCACCTGGTCCATGTAGGCCTGCTGCTGCATGAGCTCATCAAACTGGCTCTGGGACTTGATGTCAATCTTCCAGCCGGTCAGCTTGGCAGCCAGGCGGGCGTTCTGCCCCTCCTTGCCAATGGCCAGGGACAGCTGCATGTCCGGCACCACCACGCGGCAAATCTTCTCCTCATCGGAGATGAACACGCTGACCACGTGCGCGGGGTTGAGGGCGTTGGCCACAAACTCCGCGGGGTCCGGCGACCACTTGATGATGTCAATCTTCTCGTTGCGCAGCTCGTTGACCACCTTCTCCACCCGGGACCCGCGCGGGCCTACGCAGGCGCCGACTGGGTCAATCATCGGGTCCATGGAATAGACGGCAATCTTGGTGCGGCTGCCCGCCTCCCTGGCAATGGAGCGGATCTGCACCACGCCGGTGGCAATCTCGGGCACCTCCATCTCAAACAGGCGCTTGACCAGGCCTGGGTGGATGCGGCTGACATAGACCTGCGGCGCGCGCTGGTACTCACTGCCCGAGCGGCGCACCTTCAGCACGTAGACCTTGACATGGTCGCCATCCCGGTAGCTCTCCCCGGGGATGTACTCGTTGCTCTCCATCACACCCTCGGTGCGGCCCAGCTCCAGGTAGGTGGCCTTGGGCTCCACCCGTTGCACGATGCCGGTGAGGATTTCGTTTTCCTTTTCGATGTACTCATCGTAAATCTTGCCGCGTTCTGACTCGCGGATCTTCTGCACCAGCATCTGCTTGGCGGTCTGCGCCGCCACCCGGCCAAAGTTGTCCGGGGTGACATCAATCTCCACGATGTCGCCCACGTGGTAGTTGGGGTTGATTTGCAGCGCCTCCTCCAGGGAGATCTGCATTTCCGGCTCCTCCACCTCCTCCGCCACCACCTTGCGCTGGAACACCTGGGCGCCGTCCTTGCGCGACAGGCGCACAGCCAGGTTGGCCACGGCCACGCCGGCCTGGCGGTTGTTGCGCCGGTAGGCGGCCTTGAGGGCTTCCTCAATGGTGTCCACCAGCACGTCCTCGTTCATGTCCTTCTCCCGCGCCAGCATGGAGATGGCTTCCATCAGGTCAATCTTCTGTCCACTCATTCTTTTTCCTCCTCCGGGGGCACGTCTTCCTCATCCAAAATACTCAAGTCCACCGTGCGGCGCGCCAGCGCCACATCCTTCTGCTCGAAAACCAGTTGCTCGCCATCTGCCTGAAGATGGAAGCCATTCTCATCAAACCCGGTCAGCACGCCGCTAAACTCCTTGCGGCCATCCCGGGGCCTGAACAGCTTGATCTCCACTTGTTCGCCCAGCGCCTTCCGTGCGTCCCGCTCCGTTTTGATGGGGCGGTCAATGCCCGCGGAACAGACCTCCAGAAAATCATAATCCAGCTGTTCCACCAGCGGCTGCAGCGCGCGGTGATAGGCCTCGCAGTCATCCAGGCTGATGCCGCCTGGCTTGTCAAGGTGGACGCGCAGGTAGGTGCCCGCGGCCTCCTTGTCAAAGACGGTTTCCAGGTGCTCAAAGCCCATGGATTCCGCTAGCCGCTGGCTGATGGACGCCGCCTGCGCGGTGGGGCGCTTTTTCTTGGCCATCGCATTCCTTTCACAAAAAAAGCGGGCCTGTGCCGCGTATACACCAGGCCTAAGCAGTGCGCCATGCCCGATGTCCTCTACGGCTCCCACTTCTTCGTTGGTTCTTACCTCCCTTGGTGTACACAAGTACTCAAAAAGTATACCACGGAATCATTCAGCCCGCAAGCAGAAAGCGCCAAAAATCCCTTGAATTCTGTTGCGTTTTCTTGACACCGCGGCCCGGGGAACCCTATAATTGTGCAAACAACCTGCACGCACAGAAGAAACGGAGGCCGCCATGCACATCCTGGATACCCTGAAAGAACGCGGGATGATAGCCCAGATTACCTTTGAGGATGAGCTATACAAGCAGCTGGAGCGCGAGCCCACCACCTTTTACGTTGGCTTTGATCCCACTGCCGACAGCTTGCATTTCGGCCACTTCATCCCGGTCATCGCCATGCGGCACATGCAGCAGGCAGGTCACCGGCCCATTGCGCTGGTGGGCGGCGGAACCGTTCAGGTGTCTGACCCTTCGGGCAAGACCGAACTGCGCAAGATGCTGTCGCTGGAAACCATTGCCCACAACGCGGGGAAGATTAGGAACCAGCTGTCCCGCTTCATCAACTTTGACGATGGCAAAGCGCTGCTGGTCAACAACGCGGACTGGCTGGTGCCGCTGCAGTACCTGCCCTTCCTGAGGGAAATCGGGCCCCTGTTCTCGGTCAACCGCATGCTGACGGCCGAGGCCTACCGCCTGCGGATGGAAAAGGGGCTGACCTTCCTGGAGTTCAACTACATGGTCATGCAGGCCTACGACTACCTGGAGCTCTTCCGCCGCTACGGCTGCCGGCTGCAGATGGGCGGGGATGACCAATGGAGCAACATCCTGGCCGGGGCGGACCTTATCCGCCGCAAGGAACAGGAAGCGGCCTTCGCCTGCACCTTTAACCTGCTGCTCAACGCCGATGGCCAGAAGATGGGCAAGACCGAGCGCGGCGCGCTTTGGCTGGACGCCGGGATGACCTCGCCCTATGAGTTTTATCAGTACTGGCGCAACATCGCCGACAGCGACGTGGAAAAGACCCTGGCCATGCTCACCCTCCTGCCCATGGAGGAGGTGCGCCGCCTGAGCCGCCTGGAGGGCGCTGACATCAACGAGGCAAAATCGGTCCTGGCCTTTGAAGCCACCAAGATGGTGCATGGCGAGGAGGAAGCGGACAAGGCCCAGCAGGCCTCGGCCGCCCTGTTCTCCACGGGGGGCAGCCTGGAGGAGGTGCCCAGCTTCGCCATCACCCGCGCGCAGCTGGAGGAAGACAACCGCCTGACCACCCTCCTCTTCCTGTGCGGGCTGTGCGCCAGCCGCAGCCAGGCGCGCCAGATGGTGCAGCAGGGAGCGGTGCTGGTGAATGACAGCAAAGCCCAGGGCGTTGACCAGACCATCAGCGCCGGGGACATCCCCGCGCAGGGACTGTTGCTGCGTCGGGGCAAGAAGAACTACTGCCGCATCCTGCTGGCGCCATGAGCCATGCGCTGGACTACCACACCCTGCGAGCTGACGGGAACGCGGAGCTGATCATCAAAAAAAGCCGCTTTATCGGCCAGGCCGCCCCTGCGTACACCGAGGAGGAGGCGCTGGAGTACATCCGCGGGGTCAGGGAGGCCAACAAGACCGCCAGCCACAACTGCTTCGCCTACATCATCGGCGCCAACGCCGGGCTGATGCGCTACCAGGATGACGGCGAACCCCAGGGCACCGCGGGCATCCCGATTCTTGAGGTGCTGAAGCGCAACAATTTGGTGAACTGCGTGGCGGTGGTGACGCGATATTTTGGCGGGGTGCTGCTGGGCGCGGGCGGCTTGACCCGGGCGTATTCGTCCGCCGCGGCCGCCGCGGTCAAGGCTGCGGGCATTGTGGTGGCGGAGCTCAGCCACACCCTCAGCGCCCAGGTAACCTACAACTATTGGGACGCTTTGAACCACGCCCTGGGCCGGCTGCCGGTCTGCGGGGTAGAGCGGGCATTTACCGACAAGGTGGCCCTGCGTTTGGTGGTGCGCGTCCGGGATGCCCAGACCCTGGTGGATGAGCTGAACCGCCTGACGGATGGCAGCGCCGGCATCACGCTGTCAGACCCCTTCCACCACCTGTGGGAGGTCACAGGGCAAGCAGGCCAAGACGAACCTGGTGGAGACTGAATTGGCTCCAGAAATAAAGCAAGCAACAGACCGCGCCTGCACAGCGCGGTCTGTTTTTTTTAAGGTTGCCTGAACCTGGTCAGAGAAGCTCCCCGGGGAAACAAAACCGCTGGATGGCCATACCCACGCCGTGGGCATCGTGGCTGTCAGTCACCGCGTCAGCCGCCTCCAGCACCTCCGGCGCCGCATTGCCCATGGCCACGCCCAGCCCAGCCCAGCGGATCATCGACAGGTCATTGTGCTGATCGCCCAGGGCCATCACCTGCGCCCTGTCAACATGCAGCGCCCTGGCCAGCAGCATGAGCCCATGGCCCTTGTCCGCGCTGGCGGACATCACCTCCAGGTTGCGCTCGCCGGACTGGGTGACCTGTATCCCCGGTATCGTGTTTAACTGCAGGGCGATGTCTGACAGCGGCAGGCCTTCCTCGCTGCGGTACACAAAAAACTTGTGCTGCGGCTGGCTCAGCGCCGCCTTGCAGGCCTCAAGCCCATAGGTATAGTGAACCCGTTCCCTGATCCGGCTGAACTGCCGGGCATTGCGCTCAGAAATATGGCGCGGCCAGTCCCGCCGGCTGGTGACCGTGCCCCGCCCGAACATATAGTAGCCCTCCCCCAGCCTCTCCAGCAGCTCAAACACCGCGCGGGAGGCCGTGGTGGCAAGAAAGTCCTCATGGATGCGCTCCGCGTTGGGCGCAAGCTCCACCACCGCGCCGTTGAGGCTGATGACGGGGCAATGAATGCCGGCATCCAGGGCAATCTGGGCGACGTTCTCCGGGAAGCGTCCGGTGTTGATGGCAAACAGAATGCCGGCCGCCTGGGCTTTCCGGATCATCTGGATGTCGTAGTCACCGATCTCCCCCACGCTGTTAAGCAGGGTACCGTCCAGGTCAGCCGAAATCAGGCGGATGGAGTGTCTCATGATATCAAGCATCCCTTCAAAATGGTGGTTCAATCATAAAGTGACGCCCGGCCAGTCCAGGCAGGCCAAGGCTGCCATCAAAGCCCAGGCGGGTGGCGCACAGCTTCAGTGACCGCACACCCTGCCCGCGGTTGAAAGCCCGGTCGCCATACACCTCATCCCCCAGAACAGGATGGCCGATGGCGGACAGCTGCGCGCGGATCTGGTGGGTGCGCCCGGTGACCAGGGTCACAAGCAAGCGGGAGACCGGCCCGCCAGCCAGTGTAGCATATTCCGTCACAATGCGCTTGCCCTGCGGGGTTTTGTGGTTGGTCACCCGCACGCGGGCCGCCTGGGCGTCCTTGGTGTGCCAGGCGGTGAGCACGCTGGCGCTGGGTTGTGGGCTGCCGCGCACCAGGCAGATGTACTGCTTATGCACCTGGCCGGTGCGGAAGGCCTCCTCCAGCGCCCGCTGCGCTTCCGCCGTCCTGGCCAGCACCATCAGGCCGCTGGTCTGGTTGTCCAGGCGGTGCACCAGGGCAAGGTTGTCCCCCGGCCCCGCGTAAGCCCGTGCCCAGGCAAGCAGGGAAGCCCCGCTCCGGCTGTTTTCATCCGCGTTGAGCCCAGCGGGCTTGTTCACCACCAGGCAGTGCGCGTCCTCGTACAGCACGGGCACTTCACGCATCATGGCGGTGGTATACAGCACCAGGCTGTCCCCCGCCCGCACCTGCACATTGCCTGACAGGCGCTGGCCATTGACCAGTACATCACGCCGCTTGAGCGCCGCGCGGATGGCGGAGGGGGCCAGCAAGGGCAAGCCAAGGCTGAGAGCGCGCAGCAGCGGGCCATCACGGGCAACGGTGACTGTGTACCTGTTCAAGGGCCCCTCCAGCCTGCTTGTTTGATCCGCATCAGTGTAAATTGGGCCAGGGTTGATGTCAAGAATGTATAAATGCATCACGAATCATTCATGTGGCGCTTCAAAAACAACGGAAATACAAGCCTTTGCTTGTATAAACAAACATCAAAAGGTAGACTTGCTTTCATATTCGCGCAAGCCGCGATGAAAAAGAAGGAGGTCAGGATGTCATGAAAAAGCGCTCACTATTCTCACTGTTGGTGGCTGTCGCCCTCATTCTATCCGCCGTTGTTCCGGTTCTGGCGGAAGATGTCATCAAGATCGGCGGGATTGGCGTCCTGTCCGGCGATTACGGCAAGTACGGCCTGGCCGTCAGGGAAGGCGTGGACCTGTACATCAAGCAGATCAACGCCGCCGGCGGCGTGCTGGGCAAGCAAGTGGAGGTCATCTGGGAGGACACCCAGGGGGACCCGGCCTTTGCGATCAGCGCGTACAACAAACTGGTTGAACAGGATGGCGTCGTGGGCATCATCGGCGGCGTGCTCTCCGGGGAATCCAAGGCCTTGGCCGAGGTTTCGGCGGAGGATGGCGTGCCGCAGATTACCCCCTCTTCCACCGCCTATGACGTGACCACCGACCGTCCCAACGTGTTCCGCACCTGCTTCCTGGATCCCTTCCAGGGCAATGCCATTGCCAACTACATGGCGCAGCAGGGTGTCAAAAAGGTGGCCGTGCTGTATGACAACGCCACTGAGTACTCCGAGGGCCTCTACCAGGCCTTCAAGGCCAAGTCTGACGCGGAGGGCGTGGAGATTGTGGCCACTGAAGCCGCCCCCTATGGCGAGCGCGACTACAAAACCCAGCTGACCACCATCAAGAACGCGGGCCCGGAAGCCGTCTTCCTGCCCTACTACGGCGCGGATGCCGCCATGGTGCTGGCCCAGGCCAAGGAAATCGGGCTGGACGTGCGCTTTTTCGGCGCGGATGGCATTTCGGACATTGTTGACCTGGTGACTGACAAGAGCCTGCTCACCAGCCTGGTCTACACCGACCACTTCACCACCGACGCCCAAAGCGAAAAGGCTGTGGCCTTTGTGAAGGCCTTTGAGGCCGAATACGGCAAGCTGCCCTCCATCTCCTTCTCGGCCACCGGCTATGACGCCATCCTGGTGCTGCTCAGCGCCATTGAGGCCGCCGGCAGCACCGACAAGGATGACGTGGTGGCCGCCATCAAGGCGACGGATGTGAGCGCGGTGTCCGGCAACATCACCTTTGATGACCACAACGACCCCATCAAGTCCGCCTTCCTGCTCACCTTTGACGCCGAGGGCAACAAGCAGTTCCTGGACCAGGTGGATCCATAAGCATCACGAGACCAACACAGCAACGCATCCGGGGGAGGAGCCATCCTCCCCCTTCTTCTATAAAAGCAGGATGCCTGGCACAGCCCGCCCAATCCACGCTTGTATGACGGCGGCCGCTGTTGTAAAATCACCTACAGTCTTCAAGCGGCAACAAGGGAGGCCGCGCCGGTTTTAGGCTGCGCGCGGACACATCCTCAAGAGGTAAAGCGATGAACCTATTCCTCAACCAGCTCATCAACGGCCTGCACGTGGGCAGCATTTACGCGCTGATTGCCCTGGGCTACACGATGGTGTACGGCATCGTCAAGCTGATCAACTTCGCCCATGGCGACATTCTGATGATTGGCGCCTACACGGCGGTGGTCACACTGGTCAGCCTGAACTGGTCAGCCCCAGCCGCTTTGCTGGCCGCCATCCTGGCCTGCGTGCTCTTCGGCGTGCTCATTGAGCGGGTCGCCTACAAGCCCCTGCGCAAGTCGCCGCGCATCTCATCCCTCATCACCGCGATCGGGGTCAGCATGCTGTTGCAAAACACCGCGCTGCTCATCTTCGGCGCCCAGTCCCGTCCCTTCCCCACCGTGCTGCATGTGGCGCCGCTGCGCTTCCTGGGGCTGCAGGTCAGCTTCATCACGGTGCTTACGGTGCTGGTGTCCGCCGCGCTGATGATCATCCTGCAGGTCTTTGTGAAAGCCAGCAAGGCGGGCAAGGCCATGCGCGCGGCCAGCGAGGACTACAACACTGCCCAGCTGATGGGCATCAACGTGAACACCACCATCACCCTGACCTTTGCCATCGGCTGCGCGCTGGCAGGCATTGGCGCCTACCTGTATGTGATGGCCTACCCGGCAGTCTCCCCCACCATGGGCTCCCTGCCGGGGCTGAAGGCTTTCATCGCAGCGGTGCTGGGCGGCATCGGCGTCATCCCGGGGGCCATGCTAGGCGGCTTTGTGATGGGCATCGCGGAGAGCCTGACCAAGGCCTACATCTCCACCACCATGTCCGACGCCGTGGTGTACGGCATCCTCATCCTGGTGCTGCTGGTCAAACCCACGGGGCTGATTGGCAGCCTGTCCCGGGAAAAGGTGTGAGGTGAGCTGATGAACAAGAAAACAAAGGCCATCACCCTCAACACCCTGGCCATCCTGGGCTTCTACACGCTGGTCAGCATCATGATCCTGACAGGCACGCTCAACAACTACCTGTCCAACATCCTGATCACCGTGCTCATCACCATCATTATGACCGCCAGCCTGAACGTCACCACCGGCCTGCTGGGCCAGCTGGCCCTGGGGCACGCGGGCTTCATGGCCATTGGCGCCTACACCTCCGCGCTGTTCACCAAGTCCATGGCGATGGATTTTGGCTGGTCATTGCCCCTCTCCCTGGTGCTGGGCGGCATCACCACCGCCCTGTTCGGCATGCTGATCGGCATCCCCGCCCTGCGGCTGCAGGGGGACTACCTGGCCATCATCACCCTGGGCTTTGGGGAAATCATCCGCGTGGTGATTGAGAACCTGTCCTTCACCGGCGGCGCCGCGGGGCTGACCCGCATCACGCGCATGACCCGGGCGTTTTCTGAGGACCGCGCGCTGTCCAGCGCCATCCAGTTCACCATCGTCTTTTTCATCACGGCGCTGATCATCGCCAGCATCTTCACCCTGGGGCGCTCCCGCCACGGACGGGCCATCATCTCCATACGCGAGAACGCCATCGCGGCCGAGGCCACCGGCATCCCCACCACGCGGTACAAGCTGCTGGCCTTCACCATCGCCGCCTTTTTCGCCGGCATCGCCGGCGGCCTGTTCGCGCACCAGACCAGCATCCTCAACGCCAAGATGTTTGGCTTCAACAAGTCCATTGAATACCTGGTGATGGTGGTGCTGGGCGGCATGGGCTCCATCACAGGCTCCGTGGTGGCTTCTGTCGTGCTGGTGTCGCTGCCGGAGCTGTTGCGCGGCATGGCGGAGTACCGGCTGATCATCTACTCCCTGCTGCTGATCATGATGATGCTGTTTCGCCCCGCCGGGCTGCTGGGCACCCGCGAGTTCTCCATGCTGGCCTTCTGGGAGCGGCTGGAGGCCGTCTGGCACCGAGTCTTCCGCCGCGAGGCCAAGACCCAGATGCCCTTTCAGCCCCGCTACGATGTGTGGGATGAAAAGCCGGTGCTGCAGACCCACCAGCTGGGCATTGCCTTTGGCGGGCTGAAGGCGGCGGAAAAGATCAATATTGAGCTGATGAACGACGAAATCGTAGGCCTGATCGGTCCCAACGGCGCGGGCAAGACCACGGTGTTCAACCTCCTCACCGGGGTGTACGCCCCCACGGAAGGCCAGGTCATCCTGATGGGCAAGCAGGTGCAGGGCAAGCAGACCCACCAGATCACGGTGGACGGCATCGCGCGCACCTTCCAGAACATCCGCCTGTTCAAGTCCATGAGCGCGCTGGACAACATCAAGGTGGCCTTCCACTCACGCATGCGCTATTCCCCGCTGTCCGCCATCATCCGGGACAGCAAGTGCCTGTCAGAGGAGCGCGGCATTGACATCCGCGCGCGGGAGCTGCTGCGGGTGTTTGAAATGGAAGCCCTGGCCGATGTGCCCGCCGGTTCCCTGCCCTATGGCATGCAGCGCAAGCTGGAAATCTGCCGCGCGCTGGCGTCCAACCCCAAGGTGCTGCTGCTGGATGAGCCGGCCGCCGGCATGAACCCCAGCGAGACCGCGGAGCTGATGGAGACCATCAAGACCATCCGCAGCCAGTTCTCGGTGGCCATTTTGCTCATTGAGCATGACATGCGCCTGGTGATGGGCATTTGTGAGCGCATCTACGTGCTCAACTACGGGCGCATTATCGCCCACGGGCTGCCGGAAGAAATCCGCAACAACCCCGAGGTCATCACCGCCTACCTGGGCCAGGAGCAGGCGCAAAAGGAGGCGGAGCATGCTCAAGGTACATGAAATCAACCTGTTTTATGGCGCCATCCACACCCTCCGGGACATCAGCTTTGAGGTCAGGCCAGGGGAAATTGTGTCCCTGATCGGCGCCAACGGCGCCGGCAAAAGCAGCATCCTGAACGCCATCTCGGGCATCGTGCCCATTGCCACTGGTGACATCCTGTTTGAGGACAAGTCCATCAAAAAGCTGCCCGCCTTCCGCCTGGTGGGCATGGGGCTGGCCCAGGTGCCGGAGGGGAGGCGGGTGTTCGCGCGCATGAGCGTGCTGGAAAACCTGGAAATGGGGGCCTTCACCCGCCAGGACCGCGCTCGCGTGCAGGAGGACCTGGAACGCGTGTTTACCCACTTCCCCCGCCTAAAGGAGCGGCGCCGGCAGCACGCGGGCACGCTGTCTGGCGGGGAGCAGCAGATGCTGGCCATGGGCCGCGCCCTGATGAGCCGCCCGAAGCTTCTGATGATGGACGAGCCCAGCATGGGCCTGGCGCCGCTGCTGGTACAGGAAATCTTTGACATCATCCGCCAGGTCAACCAGGACGGCACCACGGTGTTGCTGGTGGAGCAAAACGCTCAGATGGCGCTGTCCCTGGCCCACCGCGCCTATGTGCTGGAGACCGGCCGCATCATCAAAACCGGCGGCGGCCAGGAGCTGCTCAAGGACGAGGACGTGCGCCGCGCCTACCTGGGCGGCTGACTTCAGGCCCCTTCGAACAACAACCTGCACCACACACAAAAAAGGGCGGCCCCGGGCTGCCCTTTCATCTAATCAGTTTTAGCCGATGGCCGCCTTCAACGCCTCCGCCTTGTCCCCCTGGTCCCAGGGCAGGTTCAGGTCTTCCCGGCCAAAGTGCCCGTAGGCCGCGGTCTGGCGGTAGATGGGGCGGCGCAGCCTGAGGGTGCTGATGATGCCGTCGGGGGTGAAGTCCATCACCTTGAGCAGGGCCTGCTCAATCTGCTGGTCGCTTGCCTGGCCTGTGCCAAAGGTGTCCACCGTGAAGCTGACCGGCTCCGCCCGGCCAATGGCGTAGGCCAGCGCCATCTGGCAGCGGCTGGCAAGCCCCGCTTTGACCACGTTGACCGCCGCGTAGCGCGCCATGTAGGCGCCGGAGCGGTCCACCTTGGTGGGGTCCTTGCCAGAGAAACAGCCGCCCCCATGGGGCACAACGCCGCCATAAGTATCCACGATGATCTTGCGCCCGGTCAGCCCGCTGTCCCCCGCGGGGCCGCCCATCACAAAGCGCCCGGAAGGATTCACCAGAAACTCGGTGCTGGGGGTGAGCAAATGGTCCGGGATGACCTGGCGGATGACCTGCTCCATCATGACCTCCCGGATCACGGCCTGGCTGACCTTCTCATCATGCTGGGTGGAGATGACCACGTTGTGGATGGCCACCGGCCGCCCGTCCTCATACACCACGCTGACCTGACTTTTGCCATCCGGGCGCATCCAGCGGTGGTCGCCCTGCCGGCGCAGCTGGTCCATCCGGCGGGCCAGTTGATGGGCGGTGGCGATGGGCAGGGGCAGCAGCTGGGGGGTCTCATCGCTGGCGTAACCAAACATCATGCCCTGGTCCCCCGCCCCGGTCTGGGCGGCTGATTTACCCTCCCGCGCCTCCAGCGCCATGCTGACGCCCTTGCTGATGTCCGGGGATTGCTCGTTCACGGCGGTCAAGACCGCGCAGGTGTGGCCGTCAAAGCCAAACTTGGCCCGGTTGTAGCCCAGGTCCAGCACCACGCCCCGGGCGATGTCCTGGATGGGCACATAGGTGGTGGTGGTGATCTCACCCATCACAAGGAGCAACCCGGTGGTGGCGCAGGTCTCACAGGCCACCCGGGCGTTGGGGTCCTCAGCCAGGATGGCGTCCAACACGGCATCAGACACCTGGTCACACAGCTTGTCCGGGTGTCCCGCGGTGACAGATTCAGCAGTCAAAAGTTTCCGCATGTTCCCTCCAAAAAAAATCGCGCTTGTTGATAAGCGCTTGTGGCAAACTTATCTTCCGGCATATTGCCGCTGGATGTGGCACCTTGCGTTTGCAGGCTGCCGGGGTTCATCGGGCCAGTCCCTCCGCCACTCTTGATAAGTGTATTCACTTGCTGCTACTATAAGACAGCCTGTGCGCTCCCGTCAAGGGCCCACATCAAATCATCAAGGGAAAGGCTGGGATGTCATGCTGTTCATTGGAATCTGCGGGGCCAGTGGGTCAGGCAAATCCACGCTTTCGGAGGAACTGCTGCGCGCCATCGGCAAAAGCAGCACCGTCATCAACCAGGACGCATATTACTTTGACTACCCCGATCTCAGCTTTGAGGAGCGCGCCGCGCTGAACTTTGATGAGCCTAGCATCTTCGACCACGACCTGCTGCTGGAGGACATCACCCAGTTGATGGCCGGGCACAGCGTGCGCCGCAAGGCCTATGACTTTACCCGCCACGTGCGCGCGCACAGCGAGGAGATGATGGTGCCCGGGGACGTGCTGATCCTGGAGGGGATCCACGCCTTTTACGATGAACGGCTCTGTGAGAAGATGTTCCTGAAGCTGTTCATCAACGTGGAGCCGGACATCTGCCTGCTGCGGCGCATCAACCGCGACCTGAAGGAGCGGGCGCGCAGCATTGACAGCGTGACCAGGCAGTATCTGGCCACCGTCAAGCCCATGTATGACAAGTACATCCGCAACTATATCCACCAGGCCGATGTGATCGTGACCCGTGGCGGAAAAAACGCCAGGGTTGTGGAAATCCTGGCCGGTTACCTGCGCGACGCGCTGGACTGAGGGATGCCGGGTCAGCCGCTCAGGTGATCCACCAGAATCTTGAGCCCTATAAACACCAGCGCGATGCCGCCAACAAGCTGTGCTTTGGTGTGAAGCCCGGCGCCAAACCTGCGGCCCAGCTTGAAAGCCAGGAAGCTGAGCGCCAGGGTGATGACGCCGATGAGCATGATGGCCAGCCAGATGTTGATCTCCAGCACCGCCAGCGCCACGCCGGCCGCCAGGGCGTCAATGCTGGTGGCGATGCCCAGCAGCAGCAGCTCCGGCGCACGCAGGGGGGTGCACACCAGCGCCTCCCCGCGGCTCTTCCAGGCTTCATGGATCAGCTTGCCGCCAATCAAGGCCAGCAAGCCAAAGGCGATAAAATGATCAACTGACTCAATGTAGTTTGAAAACCGGCTGCCCAGCAGCCAGCCCAACAGGGGCATCAGCGCCTGGAAAAAGCCAAAGCACACCGCAACGGCCAGGCTTTCGCCCCGGTCCTTGAGCTGCGCCAGACAGGCCCCTTTGCACAAAGCCACCGCGAAGGCGTCCATGGCAAGCGCCACCGCCAGGATAATCAGGTCCCGTAAGCCCATGAAGCACCCTCCCCTGTTGAACTGCCGCATTGTAACAAAGGCGGCAATTTGTGTCAATTTGATGAAGCAATCTTTCCAATTCCATTGATTGTTTGACATCCATATGCTACACTTGCCCTGAACGCGCTGGCCTTTCAGATGGAATATGCCCGGATGGATGAAAGCAGGCAGCCTGCGCGTTGTATGGTTGAGATTTGATGCGCGTACACGCGGCATTCTGCAAAAGAGGATGGTAGCCATGGAGCACAAGAAAGTAACACGCTACGCCCGCCTGGCGGCGCTGCTGCTGCTGCTGGCTGTCCTGGCCGGCTGTACGGCCAATGTGGACACCACCAGCAACCAAAACGGCGCCGGCGACCCGGACGTGCCCTTTCCCACCTTCAATGTGCGTGGCACGGACACCCAGGTGCCCGATGAGCAACCCACCCCGGACCCGGGCGGGTTGATCACCCTGCCCGAAGGCGAGCAGGTGGTCTTGCCACAGCCCAGCACCCAGCCTGGCTGGGGCAGCATCATCACCAGCCAGCAGCCCTTCCTCACCCCCACCGCCACCCCTTGGGGCGGCATTGAGGTCATTACCCACTCCCCTGGTCCGGCCAGCCCCACCCCCACCCCCATGGTGCTGAAGCTGGGCGCCACCGGCCCAACAGTTTCCGAATTGCAGCGGCGTCTGCGTGATTTGCGCTATTACACCGGCTCTGTGGACGGGGACTTTGGCCAGGGCACGGACGCGGCGGTGCGCGCCTTCCAGGCCCGCAACCGCCTCACGGTTGACGGCATCGCCGGCACCGCCACCCTGAACCGACTGAACTCCTCCTCCGCCCTGCCCGCCCCCACCCCCACCCCCAGGGCCACAGCCACCCCGAAGATTAACCCCAACACCTATTTGCAATCGGGTTCCTCAGGCAGTGAGGTGCGGCGCATGCAGCAGCGCCTGATTGAATTGGGGTACCTGATGGGTACCCCCAACGGCCAGTTTGACGAGATGACGGAGGCCGCAGTCTATGCCTTCCAGAACCGCAACACCTCCTATTCAGACGGCATCGCCGGGCCCCAAACGCTGGAGAAGCTGTATTCCTCCTCCGCCCGGCGCACCAGCACCGCGGTGGGCATCATCGGCACGTCCATCAAGCGCGGCCTGACAAACTCCGAGGTGGTGCGTCGCATTCAAAGCCGGCTGAAGGAGCTGCGCTTCTATACCGGCTCAGTGGACGGGGACTTTGGCCCCTCCACGGAAGCGGCCGTCAAGGCGTTCCAGAGCGCCAACCGCCTGATGGCGGATGGGCGCGTGGGCTCCAACACCTACAGGGTGCTGTTCAGCTCCAGCGCCAACCCCGCGGGGGGGAGCACGCCGACCGCCACGCCGGCACCCGGCTCCGTACCGGGCTTTGCGACCCGCATTCCCTCCTACACCAACGTTACCCCCCACCCGGACGGTGACTACGTCACCCTGCGCGAAGGCGACAGCGGCACGCTGGTGCGCCAGATGCAGCAGGCGCTCAAGGACCAGGGCTACTACACCGGCACTGTGGACGGGCTGTTTGGCTTTGGCACCACCGACGCGGTCAAGGCCTTCCAACGGGCGAAGGGGCTCACGGTGGACGGCCTGGCGGGCGCTGGCACGCTGCGGATTCTGTACCAGGGCAGCTTCCCCCTGGGTTCATAACTCATATAAAACAAAACAGACACCACTGGTCACCCGGTGGTGTCTTTTATTGAGTGAGATTGCTTCGCGTTAAAACAGGGCGTCAACAAACTCCTTGGCGTTGAAGGCCTGCAGGTCATCGATGCCCTCGCCCACGCCGATGTACCAGACCGGCACGTTGAGCTCACGCCGGATGGCCAGCGCGATCCCGCCCTTGGCGGTGCCGTCCAGCTTGGTGAGCACAATGCCGTTGATGTCGGCCACTTCCTTGAACATCCTGGCCTGGACCAGGCCGTTTTGACCGGTGGTGGCGTCCAGCACCAGCATGCTGCGCACGGTGGCCTCGGGGTATTCCCGGTCAATCACGCGGCGGATCTTGCCCAGCTCGTCCATCAGGTTCTTTTTGTTCTGCAGCCGCCCCGCGGTGTCCACAATGAGCAGGTCGGTATGCTTTGCTTTTGCTGACTGGATGGCGTCAAACACCACGGCGGCCGGGTCGGCGCCGTGCTGCTGCTTGACCAGGGGCACGTCTGCGCGCTGGGCCCAGATGGCCAGCTGGTCATCCGCCGCGGCGCGGAAGGTGTCCGCCGCCGCCAGGATGACGCTGCGGCCCACCTCCCGAAAACGCTTGGCCAGCTTGCCCACCGCGGTGGTTTTGCCCACCCCGTTCACACCCACCACCAGCATCACCATGGGCCAGGCCAGGTCGGGGCGGGGGATGTTCATCTCCTCCACCATGATCTGCTTGAGGTGGTCCTTGGCCTCCTGGGCATCCTTGAGCCTGTGCTCCTTCACGCGCTCGCGCAGTTGGCCAATGATGTGCTCACTGGCCGCCACGCCGGCGTCTGACATCACCAGGATGTCGGTGAGCTCCTCATAGAAATCCTCATCGATCGCCTGCGCGCTGCTGGCAAGCTGCTCAATCTGCTGGCTCATTTGGCCGCGCGTTTTACTTAAGCCCCGCACCAGGCGGGAGAAAAATCCGGACATGGTACCTCCTAGGTTTTTGCTCAAGAAGTATGTTCGACACAAAGCATCAGGCAGTTTGCCTGGCGCGCTCAGGCTGTGTACTCCTGCAGGTTGACTGAAATCATATCGGACACGCCCTTCTCACGCATGGTCACCCCATACAGCATATCACAGCTTTCCATGGTGCCCTTGCGGTGCGTGATGACGATGAACTGGGTGTCGCGCTTGTACTCGCTCAAGTAATTGGCAAAGCTGTGGATGTTGGCGTCATCCAACGCCGCCTCAATCTCGTCCAGCATGCAAAAGGGCGTGGGCTTGAGCTTGAGCATGGCAAACAGGATGGCAATCGCGGTGAGCGTGCGCTCACCACCTGAAAGCAGGGACAGCAGCTGCAGCTTCTTGCCCGGTGGCTGCGCCTTGATCTGGATCTCGCAGTCCAGCGGTTGGCTGGGGTCAGCCAGGCTCAGGCTGGCCTGGCCGCCGTTGAAGAGCCGCTTGAAGGTTTCGGCGAAATAATCGTTGAGCAGGGCAAACTCGCGCACAAACTGCTTTTCCATCTGCCCCTGCAGGCGTTTGATGAGGCTGAGCAGGTCCTCCCGCGCCTGTTGGGCGTCATCGCGCTGAAGGCTCAGGTCCTCAAACCGGGCCTTGGTCGCCGCGTACTCATCCAGCGCGTGGATGTTGATGGCGCCCAGCTCGCGGATTTGCCGGCGCACATCCCCCGCTTCCTTCTCAGCCCCGGACAGGTCAAACCTGCCCTCCTGCACGAAGTTCATGGCCAGGGCGTAGGTCAGCTCATGGGTGTCCCACAAGGTCTGGGCGATGCTGTGCTGCTCTTCCGCCAGGCGGGCCAGGCTCAGCTCCCCCTTGTGCAGGCGCTGGCTGTCCTGGGTGTGGGCCTGGTGGGCCTGCTCGGTTTGGGTGACCAGGTCGGACTGGCGGGCGGCCAGCTCCCGGCGTTTGGTCTGCGCCGCCGCAGCCTGCGCGCGCAGCTGGCGCTCCGCCTGCTCCAGTTCCAGCCCGGTCTGTGAAAGCTTGGCCAGGGTCTCCTGCGCCTGGCTGATCTTCTCCTCCAGGCTGCCGCGGCTGTTTTGCAGGCTTTGCCGCCGGGCGGACAGCGCCTGCAGTTCCTTCTCAAAGCGCTGGCGGTCCCGCTGCAGCAGGTCCAGGCGGTGCGCTGCCTGGCTGCGGGCCTCACGCTGGGTATCCAGCTGCTCCCGGGCCAGCGCCGCGTGTTCCCGGGCCCTTCCCAGCGCGTCCTTCAGCCGGGCTTCTTCCTGGGCCAGCTGGCCGTGGTCCTCCTCCTCCTGCCGGCTCTGGGTGTCTGTCTGCGCCAAATCCAGGTGCAGCTGGGCGATCATTTCGCTGAGTTGCTGATGGGCGGCAAGCGTCTGGTCCAGCGCCTGACGGGCTGTGGACAAGCGCTCCTGCGCGCGGTCGGTCTGCTCCTCCTCCCGCGCGATGCCAATCTCTTCATCCTGAACGCGCAGGCGCAGCTGCTCCGCCTGCCCCGCCAGCTGCTGCAGCTGGGCCTGTTCTTCCTGTAGCCCGGTGACCAGCCGGTTGAGTTCCTCCTCACGCTGCAGGATGGACGCGCTCAACTGCTTCATCTCCCGCTCTCGTCCCAGCAGGCTGACGGTGCGGCTTTGGACAGAGCCACCGGTCATCGCCCCGCCCGCGCGCATCACATCCCCCTGCAGGGTTACCACATGAAAGGCCTGCCGCCCGGCGCGGGACACACGAATGGCGGCGTCCAGGTCGCTGGTGATGACCGCGCGCCCCAGCAGGGACTGGATAATACCGGAAAACCGCGCGTCATGGCCGACGAGGTCGCTGGCCACGCCCAGACAGCCGGGCAGGGAAAGCACGCCCCGCTCCTGCGGGCTGAGGCTGCGCGCGCGCACGGCAGTGATGGGCAGGAAAGTGGTGCGGCCAAAGCGTTTTTCGCGCAGGTGGTTGATCAGCTGCTGCGCGGTCTCCTCGTCCGCTGTCACGATATGCTGCAAAGCGCTGCCCAGCAGCATCTCCACCGCGGTCTCCAGCTCCTCCGGCACGCTGATGAGGTGTGCCACCGCGCCGTACACCGCCGGGTTGTCCTGCCCATACAGCAGCGCCTGCCTGGCGGGCTGGAAAAAGCCCTCGTGTGAGCGGGCCACCTCTTCCATGGTGGTCAGCCGCGCCTTGTCCCGCTGCAGGGCAAGGCGTTTCTCCTGCAAAGCCTCTGTGTGTTTGTTGAAGCTGGACCGCAGATCGGTCAGGAGGCTGTCCATGCCACGCAAATCATCCTGCAGGGCTGCCACCTGGGCGCGGGTATCCGCCAGGCGCTGCTGTGCCTGCTCCTCCTCAAGCCTGGCCTGGGTGAGCGCGTGCTGCAGCTCGCTTTCCCGGCTTGCCACCTCCTCCTGGCGGCTGATGGCCTGGCTGAGCATGGCCTGCTGGCGGGCATGGCGCTCCCGGGCGTCCGCGCGGCTGTTGGCGGCCTGCAGGATGCGGCTGCGGTGGGCTTCCAGCGCTTCCTCATGCCTGGTTTGTTCGGCCTGGGCCTGGTCAGACTGGCGCTGTAGCCCCAGCAGGGTTTTGTCCATATCACTGAGGTTGCTGGCAAATTGCAGCGCGTCGTCCGCTGAGCCGTCCAGCAAGCCCTGCAGCTGGCTGATTTCCGCTGCCAGGGTGGTGAGGGTGTCCTCGTTGCGCCTGGTTTCCTCCTGGGCGCTGTGCAGCGCCTGGGCGGCGCGCTCTGCCTGCACGGCCTGCTCACGCAGGCGATTTTCCGCCTGCTGCAAGGCCAGGTTCACGCGGTCGCCCTCTTCCTCCGCCTGGGCCTGGGCCTGGTCCACCTGCTGGCGCTGCAGCTGGCAGGACCGCAGCTGCTCCTCATGCCCGGCGATCAACTCGCGGATGCCCTGCTGGGTGTCCTGCAGGGCAGCGATGCGCTTTTCCAGGCGATGATGCCGGCTGATGAAAATGTTGGCGTCCAGCGCCTTGAGGCGGGCGGACAGGTCCAGGTACTGCCGGGCTGCCTCGCTTTGCTCGCGCAGCGGTTCCAGGCGGCTGCCCAGCTCCTCCAGCAGGTCACCCACACGCAGCAGATGCTCCAGGGTGCGGTCCAGCTTGCGCCCGGCTTCCTCCTTGCGAGAGCGATAGGCCATAATCCCCGCCGCTTCCTCAAATGCGGCGCGGCGCTCCTCCCCGCGCCCGGAGAGGATGACATCAATGTGCCCCTGTCCAATGATGGAGTAGCCCTCGCGCCCGATGCCCGTGTCGTGGAAGAGAGCCACGATGTCCTTGAGGCGGCAGGTTTTCTTGTTGAGGTAGTATTCGCCCTCGCCGCTGCGGTAGGCCCGCCTGGTCACCATGACCTCGCTGTGGGGGCTTTTCAGCTTGCCGTCGGCATTGTCAAAGATCAGGGAGACCTCGCAATAGGGCATGGCGCGGCGTTTCTGGGTGCCGGAGAAAATCACGTCCTCCATGCGCGCGCCGCGCAGCGCCTTGGCGCTTTGCTCACCCAGCACCCAGCGCACGGCATCGGCGATGTTGCTTTTGCCTGCCCCGTTGGGGCCTACAATCCCGGTGATGCCCTCATCAAAGCGGATGTCTGTGCGCAGCGGGAAGGATTTGAAGCCAAAGATTTCAAGCCGTGTCAGTTTCATGGCTGCTCCCCCCGGTCCCTGAGCACCCGCAGCGCCACGCCGGCGGCCTGTTGCTGGGCCAGGCGCTTGGTGCGCCCGCTGGATTTCGCCAGCTGTTCATCCCCCAAATACACCCCCACGGTGAACACGCGCTGGTGGGGCGGGCCTTCGGCCTTCAGGTCCTCATAGCGCGGCTCGCCCAGCCCCCGTGCCTGGTACCAGGCCTGCAGCGCGCCCTTGCTGTCCAGCGCCGCGTCCGCCTGGGCGATGTGGGGCGCCCACAGCCGCAGCACCAGTGCCTGGGCCGCCTCCAGGCCGCCATCCAGGTAGACCGCCGCGATGAGGGCCTCCATGGCATCGGCCAGCACGGAAGGCTGGCTGGCGCCGCCTTCCCGGCGGAAGGCTGCGCCCAGGATGAGGCTGTCGCCAAGGTGAATGCCCCGCGCGATGTCAGCCAGTGTCTCCTCGTTGACCAGCTTTTGGCGGGCAAAGGTCAGCTTGCCCTCCCCGCCCCGGCGCTGGTCAAACAGCGCGCGGCTGATGACCAGCTCCAGCACGGCGTCACCCAGAAATTCCAGGCGTTGGTTGTTGTGGCGGGCGCTGGCGGTGGGGTGTGTGAGGGCAACCCGAAGCAAGCCCAGGTCCCGGAACTGGTAAGCCAGGCTTTCAGTCAGACGGGCAGCCCCAGGCACCTCATGAAAAAGGGCTGCCGCCCCTGTGTGCGGCAGCCTGCGCATCCTTGCGCTCACCCCTGGCGGGACTGGATGTAGTCCACCACGTCGCCCACGGTTTTCATCGTGGTGATGGCGCTGTCCTCTACCTGCATGTTGAACTGGTCCTCCAGGTCCATGATGAGCACCATCACGTTGGCGCTGTCAGCGCCCAGGTCTTCAACCAGGCGGGACTCGCGGGTGACCGTTTCAGGGGCGACCTTCAGTTGCTTGGCGATGAGGCTGGAGACGTTTTCAAATACCATGTTCTGTCCTCCCTTAGTGTGACCTGGCGGTAATTTTGTGCTGGATGGCCTCGGCCACGCCGGCGCGCGCCATGAGGGCAGCCTGACGGATGGCGCCGCGGATGGCCCTGGCATTGCTGGAGCCATGGGCTTTCACGACCGCCCCCTGCACGCCCAGCAGCGGCGCGCCACCGACTTCTGTATAATCCATCTGTTGGCGCACGCGCTTGAACGCGGGTTTGGCCAGCAGCGCGCCCAGCTTGCTGCGGGTATCCGCCATCAGCTCACGCTTGATGATGCCCATCAGGGTGGCCGCAACCCCTTCAGTGTACTTGAGAATGATGTTGCCGTCAAACCCGTCACAGACGATGACATCCGCCTGGTTGGCGGGAATTTCCCGCGCTTCCACGTTGCCCACGAAGTTGATGTCTTCCTGTTTGAGCAGCTGGTGCGCGGCGATGTATAGCTGGTTGCCCTTTTCCTCTTCCGCGCCGATGTTGGCCAGGCCAATCCTGGGCATGTCCTGCTTCATCACCTGGCGCATAAAGGCATCGCCCATCAGGCCAAACTGCGCCAGGTACTCTGGTTTGCAGTCCACGTTGGCGCCGCAGTCAATCAACAGGAACTGACCTTCCGCCCCGGGCATGAGCGGCGCGAGGGCCGGGCGCTCAATGCCCGGCACACGGCCCAGGCGCAGCATGCCGCCAACCAGCACCGCGCCGGTGGAGCCCGCGGACACAAAGCCATCGGCCTCCCCCTCGCGCACCATGAGCAGGCCTCGCACCACCGCACTGTCCTTCTTCTGCCGGATGGCCATGGCGGCGGACTCGGAATTGCTGATGACCTCCGGGGCATTGAGCAGGCTGATGCGTCCGCGCACGTCATCGGCATCCTTCAGCAATGGCTCTATGACCTGAGGCACCCCGGCCAGCACGATGGACATGTCCCTGTCCTCACGCAGGGCCAGGACAGCCCCCTCAACCGGCGCTTGGGGCGCGTGATCGCCGCCCATCGCGTCCAGAACCAGTTTGATCATCCCAATCCTCCCTTGCCAGACACCTGCCGTATCTTACCATAAACCAGCCTTGGGCAACAAGAACGTTTCTGCCGGGGCGGGATGCCCCCCGCGCCACATCCTGCCCCGGACCGGCTTGCTTGAAAAACCACCCCGCTTTATTGTATAATAAGCAATCAAGTAGCGGAGCGCCCCTCCGCCAAGCAAAAGGAGGCCAGCCAATGAAGCTGATTATCGCCATTGTGCAGGACGAAGACGCGGCGCACCTTGTAAGCGAATTGATGGAAGAAGGCTTTGGTGTGACCAAGCTTGCCACCACGGGCGGTTTTCTGCGCGCCGGCAACACCACCCTGTTGGTGGGCGTTGAGGACGGCCGCTATGACGCCTGCATGAGCCTGATAGAAAAAGTGTGCAAGAGCCGCAAACAGATCGCCACCTCCCCTGTCACCATGGGCGGCGCGACCGGCATGTATGCCCCTTACCCCATTGAGGTCACGGTGGGCGGTGCCACGGTCTTTGTGCTCAGCGTTGACCAGTTCCTCAAGATCTAAGCCCACAGGTTGTACATGGTGGAAGGCCAGCTGATCAAGTCGCAGGCCGCGGTGTTTGAAGCGCTTTTTCAGCCTCTCGCGCCGCTGATGGAACAATACAGGCTGCATACGGCCCCCCATGCCCTGATGATCTCAGGGCCCTTTGGTGTGGGCAAGGCCACCCTGGCCGCCCTGCTGGCGCAGACTTTGTTGTGCACAGGCAGCGCCAAACCCTGTGAAACCTGTTCGGGCTGCCGCCAGGCGCGCAGGGGCAGCCACGCCAACCTCCTGCAGGTGGGTGCCCTGCCCCGCCAGCGCAGCGTGAAAGTGGACCAGGCCAGGGCGCTGCTGGCCAACCTGGCGACCCATCCCTTCTCCCCCGGGCCGCGGGTGGTCATGCTGGAGAAGGTGGACACCTTCACCCCCCAGGCGCAAAACGCGCTGCTCAAAGCCATCGAGGAGCCTGACAGCGCCACCAGCTTCCTGCTGACCTGCCAGAACGAGCATGCGGTGCTGCCCACCATCCGCTCCCGCTGCCGCCTGGTGCGCCTGCCCGCCTGGCCAGTTCCCCTGGTGCATCAGGCCTTGCTGATGCAAGGGCTGCCAGAGGAGGAGGCAGGCGCGCTCTCCCAAAGGGCCATGGGCAGCCCGGGCAAGGCGCTGGCGGCCCGGGCGGACAGCGGCTACCAGGCCATGAAGGACACCCTGGACCAGCTGCTGACCATCAATCGCGACCTGTCGCGCTTTCCCGCCCTGTCCAACCAGTTGCGCGACCTGCGTGAACGCAGCGACCAGGCGCTGGACTACCTGGAGGACGCAGCCCTGGGCTTGACCGGCCAGGGCTGCCAGCAAGCCATGCTTGCTCGGATTGTTTTGGAGGGCGTGCAAAATGCCCGTATGCAGCAGGCCAGCAACCTGTCATGGCAGGCCATCGCCGACCAGCTGCTGATGAATATATTGGAGGTACAAGACCATGCCTGACGTAATCGCTGTGCGCTACCGCAACGCGGGGCGCAGACAATATGTGCTGCCCGGACAGGGTGACTACCAGGTGGGGGACGCCGTCATCGTGCCCACCAGCCAGGGGCTGGCCTACGCCACTGTGTGCCAGGCTGTGACTGACATCCCTGAGGACAAGCTGCCCAAGCAGCTTTATGAGGTGACCCGCGCCGCGACGGAGAGCGACCACCGCCAATTGGAGCAAAACCAGGAGAAGGCGGCCCAGGCCTTTCGCATCTGCAAGGAACGCATCGCCGCGCACAAGCTGGACATGAAGCTGGTGTCGGTTGAGTATACCTTTGATAACTCCAAACTGATCGCCAGCTTCACCTCAGGCGGCCGGGTCGATTTCCGCGCGCTGGTGAAGGACCTGGCCGGCATCTTCCGCACCCGCATTGAGCTGCGGCAAATCGGCGTGCGGGACGAGGCCAAGATGATTACCGGTGTGGGTTCCTGCGGGAGAGGGCTGTGCTGCTCCACCTTTTTATATGAGTTCAACCCTGTGTCCATCCGCATGGCCAAGGAGCAGAGCCTGTCGCTGAACCCCACCAAGATTTCCGGCGTGTGCGGGCGGCTGCTGTGCTGCCTGAAATACGAGCAGGAGCAATACGAAAAATCCCGCAAGCGCTTGCCGCGCCTGGGCAAGGAGGTCATCACGCCTGAGGGCAAAGGCACCGTCACCCAGGTCAACGCGCTGCTGGAGCAGGTGTCCGTGCGCATCACCAAGGGCGACACCTCTGACATCCATGTGTTTGCCGCCGACCAGGTGGAACGGGTCAACCCGCCCCAGCCCCGGCAGGAGGGCAAGGCCAGGTCCCGGCCTCAGGCGGAGCCGGAGCCTGAACAGGTCAATGAAAGCGATGAGGAGTTCCTGGGCACGCCCTACAACATCCTGGAAAACGGCGGCCCTGAGGACGACTGAAGCCCTCCCAACCACATGACCGACAGCAAGGAGTTGTACATGCAGGACAAGACACGCGCGGACATCCCCGCCCGGTGGCGCTGGAACCTGGGCCACATCTTCAAGAACAAGCAAGCCCTGAAGCAAGCTGAGCAGCAGATAGAAACCCTGCTGTCAGACCTTGGCGCCCTGCAGGGCAAGGTGGCGGAAGACCCGGTCAAGGCAGTGGCGACCAGCTTTGACCTCAACCGCTTGCTGGGCAGCTATTTGGTATATTCCCGCATGCAGCTGGACCAGGACGGCGCCAACAACGCCTACAAAGCCCAGATGGCCAAGGCCGAAGCCCTGATGACCCGGGCGCACGCGGCAGGCGCTTTTCTTGAGCCGGAGCTGCTGGAACTGCCGGAGGAACGCCTGGCGCAGCTGCGCGATGACCCGAACCACCCGCAATACGCGGTTTTCTTCAAGGACCTGATCCGTAGCCGCCCCCACATCCTGCCCAAGGAGCAGGAGGAGCTGCTGGCCCAGTCGGGCGAGGTGTTTGCCACCGCATCCCGCACCTTCAGCGTCTTCAACAATGTGGAGCTGCCACTGCCGGACACACTGAATGAGGATGGCAGCAGCAGCCGGTTGACCCACGCCACCTATGGGGAGAAGTTGCGCAGCCACAACCGCCAGGTGCGCAAGGAAGCCTTTGAGGGCATGCACAAGACCTTTGGCGATTTTTCGGGCACTGTGTCCACCCTCTATATTTCCAGCCTGAAACATGACGCGCTCATGGCCAGGTTGCGCCACCATCCCTCCGCGCGGGCGGCCTCACTGGACGCCAACGAAATCCCCTTGTCAGTGTATGACGGGCTGATCAGGGAGGCGCATTGCGCCTTTCCGGTGCTGGACCGCTACCTGAAGCTGCGCAAACAGGCGCTGGGGTTGGATGAGCTGCATCTGTATGACCTGTATGTGCCCATCGCGGCGGACTTCAAGATGGAGCTGCCCTACCCTGAGGCCATGAAGCTGGTCAAGAAAGGCCTGAAACCGCTGGGCCCGGAATACGCGCAGTTGCTGGACCGCGCCTACCGGGACAACTGGATTGACGTCTATGAGACAAAGGGCAAGCGCTCCGGGGCCTATTCCTGGGGTACCTATGACAGCCACCCCTATGTGCTGCTCAACCACACCCCCAACATTGACAGTGCCATGACCCTGGCGCACGAGCTGGGGCACGCGCTGCACTCCTGGCACAGCAACCAGGCCCAGCCCTACGAGCTGGCCGGTTACTCCCTGTTCGCGGCCGAGGTGGCCTCCACCTGCAACGAGGTGCTGGTGTCCCGTGCCCTGCAGGAGCAACACAGGGACAACAAGCACGCGCTGCTCTTCTTCCTGACGGATCTGGCCGAAGGGTTCCGCACCACCTTCTTCCGCCAGACCATGTTCGCCGAGTTTGAGCACGAGGCCCACAAGCTGGTGGAAGCTGGCCAGGCACTGACCGACCGCACCCTGTCTGACCTCTATGAGAAGCTGAACACGCAGTACTATGGCCGGGTCTGCGTGATCGACCCGCAGATTCGCCACGAATGGCTGCGCATCCCCCATTTCTACCGCGCCTTCTATGTGTATCAGTACGCGACCGGCTTCTCCGCCGCCGTGTACCTGGCCGACCGCATCCTGCATGGCGGCCCCGGGGCGAGGGAGAAATACTTCACCTTCCTCAAGGCGGGCGGCAGCCTGCCCCCCATTGAGGCGCTGGCCGCCGCGGGCGCTGACATGACCCGGCCCGGCGTCATCCGCGGCGCGATGAAGGTGTTTGAGGACATCATCACCCAGATGGAGCAGCTCATCGGTTCCTGAATCAGGTCAAAAATTTGGCGGCACCCCGGAAGTTGTCAGGGTGCCGCTTTTTCATTTAGATACACAGCAGGGCCAATTACTGGTTGTCCTTGATGTACTGGAAGATCTTGCCGGCTAGGGGCGCGGCATGGCGGCTGCCCTCCCCCGCGTCCATCACCACCACGCAGAGGGCATAGGGCAGGGTGGGCTCATCCAGAAAGCCGATGAACCAGGCATTGGTCAGTTCCTGGCGATCCACCTGGGCGGAGCCTGTTTTGCCTGCCACCTGCAGGCCCGCTACCCTGGCGCGCGTGGCCGTGCCACCGGCAACGGCCTGGCGCATGGCCTGGGCAATGATCTTTGCCTCGCTTCTGTTCAGCGGCGTGCGGTAAACCGTGGGGACCATCTGGGACTTGCCCACCTTCCTGCTGTCCACCGCCTGCAGCAGCAGCTTGGGCTCCATCATCACGCCGTCATTGGCGATGGCGGCAGCCGCCATGCACATCTGCAGCGGGGTGATGTGCAGCGCGCTTTGGCCGGGGCCCGTCCATGCCAGCTCCTTGGGGACGCGGTTGCTTGTGGGGTAGGAGGAGTCCTCCACCACCAGGTCGGAGAACAACACATGGTCATCCAGGCCAAATGCGCGCGCGGTCTGGCGCAGCTGCTCATCAGTCAACTCCAGGGCCAGCTGGGCAAAGGTGATGTTGCAGGAGATGGACAGCGCGCGCTCCAGGCTGATTTGGCCGTGGCGGGCGTTGAGGGCGTCGGTGATCACGATGTCGCCCACCGGCAGCTCGCCCTCACAGGTGAAGGTGCGGCTCCTCACATCCGGGATGTGCTGCAGGGCCGCCGCCATGGTGATCACCTTGAAGGTGGAACCCGGCGCGCTGCGCCACTGGGTGGCGTTGTTGATGTATGGCTTTTGGGGGTCGCCCAGCACCCCCTGGGCCCGCAGGGGGTCAAAATTGGGGAAGCTGGCCAGGGTCAGCAGCTCTCCGGTGCGGTAGTTCATCACCACCACAGCGCCCGCCTTGCCTGCGGGGAACTGCTCCGCCACCAGGCGGGACAGGCCGGAGGACAGGCTCAGCCGCAGGTCATAGCCCTGCCGCATCTGGCCGGTGAAGGCGGCGGTAAGGCGGCTGAGATAGCTGGCGTCATAGGCGTAGAGCAGGTAGGACAGGAACACCTCCACCCCGTTCTTGACCGTGCCGTCCTTCATGCCCAGGGCATGCACCAGCCCCCGGCGGGTGAGCTCATCCTGGTGGTAGAGGCGGTCCCCCGCGGTGTTGCTGCCCGCCAGCTGGATGCCGTTGCGGTCGTAGATGCGCCCGGGGATGACATCCGCGCGCACCTTGCGCAGGGAGGTGTTGATGGAAGAGGAAAACCAGCGGTTGCCGGACAAGCCCAGGCTGTAAGCGCCATAGACAATCAGCGTGACCAGCATGAGGCTGAGCGCCAGCGCCACAAGGCGCAGCTTGCCTTTGATGAGCTTCATCCGTCCTCCTCGCCCATGAGGGCCATCAGCTGATCCTCTTCCAGGCCGTGCTCGTTGGCGTTGGCCACGCCCTGCAGCAGGCCCATGATGCACAGGCTGCTGACCAGGGAGGTGCCCCCATAGCTCATGAAGGGCAGGGTGACACCGGTGAGCGGTATCAGGTTGATGTTGCCGCCGATGATGACAAAGGTCTGCAGCGCGATGAAACAGCTGCAGCCCAGCGCCAGCAGGGTGTGAAAGCGGGTGCGCGCGCGGCGGGCCACCCCCACGCCGCGCAGGAAGATCAACAAATAGATGAGGATGACCAGGATGCCAAAGACCAGGCCAAACTCATGAAAGACTGCGGCGAAGATGAAATCGGTCTCCACCTCCGGGATGGTCCGGGCGTTGCCCAGCCCCAGCCCGGTGCCCCAGGGGCCGGCGTTCACCATGGCCACCAGGGACTGCACCACCTGCCAGGCAATGCCGTAGGGATCCTGCCAGGGGTTTTGCCAGATGCTCACCCGGTTTTGCACATAGGTGTTCATCTGGTAGCCCAGCACCGCACCCGCACCGGCGCCCAGGGTGCCCAGGGCCAGGAAGGTCAGGCTGCCAGTGGACACATAGACCAGTACCAGGCTGATGGCGTAGTACAGCAGCGCCGTGCCCAGGTCGCGCTGCAAAAAGAGCAGGCCCAGGCAGACACCCGCGAACGCCAGCGCCAGCAGCACCATCCTGCGCGAGAGCAGGAAGGCCATCACCAGCACCATGGCCACCTTGACAATCTCGCTGGGCTGAAAGCTGACCCCCAGCAGGCTTACCCAGGCCTTGGCGCCGTTTTTGACCGTGCCGAACATCAGCGGCAACGCCATCAACACCAGGGCAGCCAGCGCGATGAGGGGAAGCGTCCATCTGAAGCGCTGCCAGAAGCGCACCAGCAGCATGCAGCCCACCATCCCCAACAGGCCCACCGCGTAGTTGAAGGTCTGGCCCAGCCCGCGGGCAGGGTTTAAACGGTACAGCGCCAGGATGCCCAGCGCGCAGAGGAAGTTCACCAGGCACAGCAGCACACGGTCCGCGCTGAGCAGGCGGAGCAGGGCCGCGGTGACCAAATAAAAGGCCAGGGGCACCAGCACGGCCAGCATAAAGGCGCGGTAATCCGGCGTCTGCAGGCCCAGCAGCAGGAAGCCCAGGAAGAAGAACAGCATGCCCGGCAGGGTCAGCCGGCGGCTGTCCCCCTGAACGCGGGTTCTCATACCTCCTCCTCCCGCCTCGCGCGGCGGCGGCTCTTTGGTGTCGCGCTGTCCGGCGGGCTGAGCAGCTCCGGGGGCAGGGGGGCATGCTGCCAGGTCATCTCCAGCATGGGATCCGGTGGGATTGCGGGCGGCAGGCCAGCGCCCGGGTCCATCAGCTGCGACAGGGCATCATCCGCAAGGTCGTACAGCCCCTCTTCCGTGGGCAGCTGGTGGACCAACTGGCGCTGGGGCAGGTCCAGCCCGGCAAAGAGGCGGAAGCGCAGCCGGGTGCCCCGGATGTCCAGGATGGTGCCATGCAGGGCATAGGCATCCGCGCGGTTGAGCGGCACCTCATCCAGCAGCGCCTGGTGGCGCCGCCTCAGGGGGATGAGCTTCAGGCCCAGGCCGGGGCGGAAGGCAAACTCCATCTCACGCCGGTGCAACTTGCCAATCCGGATGTCACAGCTGCGTCCCGAGCCTATCAGCCCTTCCCTGGGCAGCGGCTGCCCGCGGCCGTTGGACAAATCCACCACCTCGCCTACCAGGCCGGCGTCGGGCAATTGGCGCAACGCCTGCTGGTAGGAGCGTTTGTCGGCCCACATGGTCAGGACAACGCGCAGCAGCATCAGGGCGGCCAACAGCACAAACACATAGCGCAGCCCCAGCGCCAGCAGCTCGTAGACGGTGTCCCCCATGTGGCCTCCCCTTTCCTGTCAGGGTATTATAGCATACGAAACAGGCGCAGGCGCGGTTTTTTAGCATGGACAACCCCTTATCGCTTGATCAAATTGTCCATATGCGCCGTGCCCGCGCCAGGGTTTGTCTATGTACGCTCGCCAAAAATGTCCCGGCCTACCCGCACCAGGGTAGCGCCTTCCAGGATGGCGGCTTCAAAGCTGTCCGACATGCCCATGGACAGGGTGTCCAGCTGGAGGCCCTGCAGTTGCCAGCCACGCGCCTGTTCCATCAGCGCCCGCAAACGGGCGAAGTAGGGGCGCGCCTGCTCCCCGGTGGGGGTGGGCGGCGGGATGGCCATCAGCCCGCGCACCACCACCTGGGGCAGCTGGGCAGCCGCCTCCAGCACCGGGCGCAGCTCCGCTTCCGCAATGCCGGCCTTGCTGTCCTCCTGGCCCAGGTTGATCTGAATCAGCACCGGTTGGCTGATGCGCTGTTTTGCGGCCTCTTTCGCGATAGCGTTCAGCAGGCGCAGGCTGCCCACACTGTGAATCATGGCTGCCTGGCCCACCACCTGGCGCACCTTGTTGGTTTGCAGCTGGCCAATGAAGTGGCAGGGCTTGTCCAGGTACGCGCCGTCCCTAAAATGCGCGCGCATTTCCTGCATGCGGTTCTCGCCAAACAGGTCAATCATCGTTTGTGCCGCCTGGCGCACCTGCTGGCTGCTTCTGGCCTTGCTGGCGGCACACAGCAGGATGTCCTCAGGCTGCCTGTGGGCGCGCAGCGCGGCCAGTGCCATGCGTTCCCGCACGCGCTGAACGTTGTCTGTTACCTGTTGCAGCGTCAGGTCAACCATCAAAGCGCCAGATAGGCTGCCCGCGGGCCGCCGATGTATTTGGGCCGGGTGCGGGCGCACAGAATCTGCGCCTGCCCGATCCTGCTGATGGTCAGCCGCACAGGCACAGCCACCCATTTCAGGTGCATGCCAATCAGCGTGCCGCCAATGTCAAGCCCGGCATCCGCCTGCACGCGCTCCACCAGCGCCGGGTCCTTCATCCGCTCATAGACGGCAACCGGGAAGGACCCGCCGGCGTCTGGCCTGGGCACCGCGTTGACGATTTCCAGCCCCAGCTCCTTTGCCACCACGCGCTCTACCACCAGGGCACGGTTCAGGTGTTCGCAGCACTGGGCCGCCAGATGAATGCCCCGCTCCAGCAAAATGGGCGCGATGCCCTGAAAGGCTGCCTGGGCGGCCTCGCGGCTGCTGCCCTTGCCAATGCGCTCCCCCACCATTTCACTGGAGGAGCAGCCGATCACCAGCAGCGCGCCTGGTTGCAGCTGGGCACTGTCCAGCAGTTCCCCTACCGCCTTAGCAGCCTGGGCGGTTATCTGTTCAAACAAGTTGTTGCACCCCTTCCATGTTCTGTTCCCACTCATCCTATCACAGTTCGCGGCAGGAGGCAGCACAATGAAAAACCCCGGAAGCTTTTCCGGGGCTCCTGCCTCATGTGGAGGCGCCACCCAGATTCGAACTGGGGAATAAAGGTTTTGCAGACCTTCGCCTTACCACTTGGCTATGGCGCCGTTTGCCCGGTTAGCAAGCGCAACCTGGGCTGGAAGCCTGCGCTGTGGCGCTTGCGCACAGTTCCCGGAGGTCCGGGCACAATGCAGGTTCCATGGTGTGGAGCGGTAGACGAGACTCGGACTCGCGACCTCAACCTTGGCAAGGTTGCGCTCTACCAACTGAGCTACTACCGCGCGCTGTGGTGCCTTGGGCCGGAATCGAACCAGCGACACGCAGATTTTCAGTCTGCTGCTCTACCGACTGAGCTACCAAGGCAGGTGGCGACCCGGAAGGGGCTCGAACCCTCGACCTCCAGCGTGACAGGCTGGCATTCTAACCAACTGAACTACCGGGCCACTTGTGGTGGGAACAACAGGGCTCGAACCTGTGACCCTCTGCTTGTAAGGCAGATGCTCTCCCAGCTGAGCTATGTTCCCCTGCGTTCCCTTGAGACGCTTGACCATCTTAGCCTGCCCCCCAAGCTTTGTCAAGCCTGCAGGCAGATTTTTGGAAATCCCGTCTAGATTGCAACTTTAATTGCCGCACCCCCTGTAGCCCTGTTCACTCAAGCTGCCTGGTAAGCCTGCTTGGCCGTCCTGTAGCCAAGCAGGCGGCGCGGGTAGTTGTTCATCCAATGCTCGATTCG
>Ga0209510_1000111_pt1 | contig 121606 bp, 104 predicted proteins | sample BiotimSIPDNA_FD_185749 | JGI IMG/M metagenome (GOLD analysis project Ga0209510, IMG submission 185749) | Anaerobic biogas reactor microbial communites from Washington, USA - Biogas_R1 time_0 SIP DNA (SPAdes) (version 2) | ecosystem: Engineered > Bioreactor > Anaerobic > Unclassified | place...
TGCTCTGGGCGGCAAAATAAAGCACACCGGCCTTGTTGAAGTTCCTATGGGCACAACGCTGCGCGAGATCATCGAGGAGATCGGCGGCGGTATACCCAACGGCAAGAAATTCAAGGCAGTTCAGACCGGCGGTCCTTCCGGCGGCTGCATCCCGGCAGAGCATCTCGACGTCCCGGTCGACTATGACAACCTCACCGCTATCGGCAGCATAATGGGCTCAGGCGGTATGATAGTCATGGACGAGGACAACTGCATGGTCGATATAGCAAAGTTCTTCCTGGAGTTCACGGTAGACGAAAGCTGCGGCAAGTGCACCCCCTGCCGTATCGGTATACGCCGTATGCTTGAGCTGCTCGAAAAGATCACCTCAGGTCAGGCTGAGCTTGAAGACATAGACAAGCTCGAAAATCTCTGCTACTTCATAAAGGAAAACGCTCTCTGCGGTCTGGGCCAGACAGCTCCGAACCCTGTTCTGTCCACTCTGCGCTACTTCCGCGATGAGTACGAGGCGCATGTCGTTGAAAAGCGCTGTCCCGCCGGAGTATGCAAGAAGCTGATAACCTACCACATCGACCCCGACAAGTGCAAGGGCTGTACGCTCTGCGCGAGGAACTGCCCCGTCTCCGCTATATCCGGAGAACCGAAGAAGCTGCACGTTATCGACACAAGCAAGTGCATAAAGTGCGGCGTCTGCTATGACAGCTGCCGCTTTAAGGCAATTGAGAAGAAATAAGAGAGGAGGATGACTAAATGAGCGAAGTTAAAATGATAAATTTGAAAATAGACGGCACTCCCGTCACTGTCCCCGAGGGCACAACTATTCTCGACGCAGCCCGTCAGGCAAGCATTGATATTCCGACTCTCTGTTACCTCAAAGAAATCAACGAAATCGGCGCATGCCGTATGTGCGTTGTTGAGATAAAGGGTTCTCCCAAGCTAAACGCAGCCTGCGTATACCCTGTAGCCGAAGGCATGGAAGTCATCACGAACAGCAAGCGCGTTTTTGAGGCACGCCGCATAAATCTAGAGCTGCTTTTGTCCAACCACCGCCGCGAGTGTCTCTCCTGTGTACGCAGCGGAAACTGTGAGCTTCAGAAGCTCTGCCGCGACTACGGCGTTGAGGACGAGCGCCGCTTTGACGGCGCAATGACCCCCAGTACAATTGACGACTCCGCGACCCACATGATACGCGACAACAGCAAGTGCATTCTCTGCCGACGCTGCACCGCCGTCTGTGACCAAAACCAAGCTGCGGCCGTCATCGGCGTCAACAACCGCGGCTTCAACACCCATATCGGCTGTGCGTTCGACGCCCCACTCAACACAGTCGCCTGCGTCTCCTGCGGGCAGTGCATAGTCGCATGCCCGACCGGCGCTCTGTTTGAGCGTGACGATACGGACAGGGTCTGGGAGGCTCTCCGCGATCCCGAGAAGCGAGTCGTCGTCCAGACCGCACCTTCGATCCGCGCTACTCTCGGCGAGTCCTTTGGTATGTCTATCGGAACAAACGTCGAAGGCAAAATGGTCGCAGCACTGCGCCGTCTTGGATTCGACGATGTATTTGACACCGACTTTTCGGCCGACCTCACCATAGTCGAGGAGGCAAACGAGCTGGTCGAGCGTATAAAAACCGGCGGCAAGCTCCCGCTTATCACCTCCTGCTCCCCCGGCTGGATCAACTACTGCGAGCACTACTTCCCCGATTTTATTGAAAACCTCTCCACCTGCAAATCCCCCCAGCAGATGTTCGGCGCTGTCACAAAGAGCTGGTACGCCGAAAAGCTGGGCATTGATCCCAAAAACATCTTCATGGTCAGCATTATGCCCTGTACAGCAAAGAAATACGAGTGCAAGCGTCCGGAGCAGGCAGCAAACGGCATTCCCGATATCGATGTCGCTCTCACCACCCGCGAGCTTGCCCGCATGATAGAGCGTGCCGGCATCGACTTCACCGCTCTCCCCGATGAGAAGTTTGACGATCCCCTCGGCGTATCCACCGGAGCTGCCGTCATCTTCGGCGCTACCGGCGGAGTTATGGAGGCCGCTCTTCGAACCGCCGCCGAGTGGATAACCGGCGATACCGCGGCTCCAGTGGAGTTCACAGACGTCCGCGGTACGGAGGACATCAAGGAGGCGACCTACAAGGTCGGAGACCTCACCCTGAACGTAGCCGTAACCTCCGGGCTCAAGAACGCGGAAAAGCTTCTAGAATCCGTCATAAGCGGCGAGAAAAACTACCACTTTATCGAGGTCATGGCCTGCCCAGGCGGCTGCGTAAACGGCGGCGGTCAGCCTATACAGCCGGCCAAGGTCCGCAATAATGTTGATCTCAAGAAGCTCCGCGCAAAGGCCCTATATTCTCAGGACAGCTCAATGCCTCTGCGCAAATCGCATGACAACCCTGTTATTAAGGAAGTCTACGACAAGTATCTGGAAAAGCCCGGCAGCCACAGGGCCCACGAGCTTCTTCATACAAGCTATGTCGCGAAGGACAAGTTCACAGGTGAATAATTTTTTAGATATAGAATTGGGGGTCATAAAATGGCTTTCACATGGACCAAAGATCTTGAAACGGGCAACGCCCTTATAGACAACGAACACAAACAGCTTATAAAAGCCGCAGATGAGCTGGTCGTCGCCTGCAGCCAGGGTAAGGGCCGTCAGGAAGTCGGAAAAGCAGTAGAATTCCTTTCAAATTATACTAAAACTCACTTTTCACATGAAGAAGAACTCCAGGTAAAGTATAAGTATACGGAATATGCCCTACACAGGAACTGGCACCAGGGCTTTCTCAAGGAATTTGAAAATGTGGCCGCAAGGCTCAAAGAGGACGGTCCGACCATATCTCTTGTTGCAGAAGTAAATACCAAGGTCAGCCAGCTTATAACCCATATCAAAACCATGGATTCAAAGCTTGCACAGTTCATACAGAGCAGCTCAAAGTAGTTTTGAACCAATTGGGTCTATAATTTTTTATCTCGGCAAAAACGGACAGCTTCTAAATGAAGCTGTCCATTTTTTATTCTGACCAAGGTCTGCCAGTTTTAAAAGAAAAGTATGCCGGCTACACTCTTTGTATACGTAGACCGGCTTTATGTACAGCGCGGATTTTAACGCCGTCTCTTTATCCGCTATGCGTTGGCTCTCCCGTGTTTAGACATCTCTTTGTTTGAGTACATCCTCTGGTCGGAAATCCTCAATAATTCATTAAACGATGTGCCGTCTTGGGGAAATACAGAGGTGCCCGCAGATACACTCACATCCAATTTCAAGCCATTTAACTCCATAGGGCTGTTAACTGCCTCCAGAATTCTGTCTCTGACCTTGTTTACGGTCCCTTCGTTACCCGCATTATATATAAAAACGGAATATTCGTCCCCGCCAAATCTCGACAGCCTGTCGGTATTTCTCAGAACGCTCCGGATTCTCTTCGATACTTCTATAATTACGGAGTCCCCCACAGGGTGACCAAAGTTGTCATTAATACTCTTAAAGTCATCCATATCCAGTACAATAAACCCGTGTATTTTATTTTTTTGTTTCAGCTTTTTCTCCACATACTTTCTAAAGTATTTTTTATTCAGTGTTCTCGTCAGAGGGTCCAATCGGGCGTCCTCAAATATTTTCAGGTGCAGGTTTATGTACATGGAGACCAGAGCAAATATTACTATTGCAATAATGAGAAACAGCTTGTCCATCTGAACCGTAAAGTACCGTTTCCCATACCATCCGTCTTCAGGCAATATCCCAACCTCCCATTTCTGATCGCCCGTTTCCACCGTCTTTATAAGCGGATCTTTCTCAAATATCCCATGCTCTCCCCAGAGAAAATCATTCCTCGTGTCGGGCTTTGGAGCACGGAAGGCAAAATAATAGCCCTCTTTTCTCGGTGAAAGCCCACACTTTTTAATAAGTTCGTTAAAATCCAGCGTGACAATAGATAAGCCCCAAAACTTTTCAATTCCATTCTCCACCACGTAGATCGCTTTACGGCTAAATACAAGCAGCCCGCCCTGCAGCGCCTCAACCGGCCCTTGAGTAATAGGTATTCGCTCTTCTATGGCCGCTTCAACATACGGTGATCTCTTAGGATCGCTCATAAGGTCGTGTCCTATCGCTTTCTCGTTGCCCTCCTGAGGATAAACCCACTTGATAACGCCTTCAGGCGCAATTTGTATATTTTTTATAGTCTCATTTCTGTCCATGATCAAATTGGAATACTCTCTGAGCATATCCGTACTGATATTCTTGTCCTCAGTAATTATCATATCGAGAAACTCAGTATATTCAAAGCTCTTATCCAATTCCCTCTGCATGGCGTCAGTAATGCCGGTTAAGGTCTTAATAGCATTTAGCCTATTAGACTGTTCTTCGTATCTCAGCTGTCTTTTCTCAATTACAATAAAACTTCTGATAAAAAAAGAGGTGACCAAAACTGCAATTATTACAGACAATATCTTTTTCTTCATTCTACCATTTCCTTATTTTATGCTGCGCCAGAGGCACGAAGAATAGCGACAATGGGAATATACGCAATTTTAGTCTGAGTCTTTAACGGGAGCTATTTCAATTTGAAGAATATCAGCTTTGGATCCGCCGTATCCCTTTTGGTCTCGAACAGCTCTAGCGAATTCACAAATGGAACAAATTTTTTGCTTCCAAAGTTCCGCACATCAAAATCCGGAAAGCGCTTGTTAAGCAAGCCGCCGAGCTTTCCCGAAAAAATCCAGCCGTCATCATCGGAATTTTCTTCAGCCAACTCCTGCAGGGCCTGTTTAATAGTGTGGAGATTGGATCCCGGCGTCTCTGCGGCGACCGGCTCATTTTCAGTCTGCTCATTCTGCGCTTCGGACTGTTTACCTGCCGGAGCTTTTTCTGTTGTTGAAGTATCCAAGCTCTTTTCACTCTTATTATTCTGCTTTTCTTCTGTTTCTTTAGCTTTATTTGAGGAATAAATAATATCAAGGTATGAGAATTTGTTGCACGCGGATATAAAGGAACGCGGCGTTTTCTGTTCGCCCATGCCCAATACGAACATTTCGGATTCTCTTAAGCGCGTAGCCAGTCTTGTAAAGTCGCTGTCGGAAGATACGATGCAGAACCCGTCGAGTGTACCGAGGTACAGAAGATCCATAGCGTCGATAATCAGGGATGAGTCGGATGAGTTTTTACCGCTTGTATTATTATATTGCTGAATAGGCTGAATGGCATTATCAAGTATTACATCTTTCCATGAACTCATCTGCGGAGCCGTCCAGTTTCCGTATATACGCTTATAAACAATGTTCCCCAAAGCGTTCGCTTCCCTCAGTATAACTTCTATATACTTGCTTGCGATGTTTTCCGCGTCAATGAGCACGGCCAGCTTCATTTCTTTTTCCATCTTATAGTACCTCCTCAATTGACCATAATCCTACTGGATTCGTTATATATCGAATAACAGTTCTTGCCGCTGCGTTTTGCCCGGTACAGAGCGCAGTCCGCCCTGTTGTACGCAACAGAAAAGCTGTCGATCTTCTCGTCGACCACAACGATGCCGATGCTAACTGTAACAAAAATACGGTGCTCTCCGTATTCGGCACCCGTCTTCAATCTGGTCAGTATCTCCGTCCCTCTCTCCTCTGCAATAGAGATGTCCGTGGTGTCCTTTAAATAGATCATAAATTCATCTCCGCCAATGCGGCCGATAATATCGCATTGACGAAAGATAAGCAAAAGCAATTCCGAAATACGCTTCAGAACGACATCACCCGCTTCATGTCCAAAGTGGTCATTGATGTCCTTAAAATTGTCAATATCCAATAAAAGCAGCATTCCGGCGCCTTTACGGATTTCCTCTCCTATGATCCTCTCGGTTGTCGCCTTGTTGTAAAGTCCCGTAAACAGGTCGGTCTGTGCATTATATAGCAGTATACTCCTCTCATTTACTTCTTTTTCGATATCAAAAGCGTAACCAAACACAAGCACGTCATCTGTCTCAATGTCTTTAAATACCCGAAGTACAAGCCTCACCCAATGATAATCTCCATCGTCCCCTTTTCGTCTGTATTCAAACGGCTTCGGCTCCACTCCGCGCGAATAGTTTTCAAGCAGGTTCTCTCTTTCAAGAGACTTATAAAAAATTCCGTGGTCAGAAGAATGAATTTTTGCTTCGGCAAACTTAAACCAGGCGTCATATTCATCGTTAAGGCGCTCAATTGACTCCGAGTAGATCTCCAGGCCGCTGATAATTCTGTTCTGAGTCAGATTCGCCTGTGTCGAAAAAATCGCATCGCGTGTCAGAGCGCTTTGAAGCTTCATCTGGTTACCGAGCGCCTTAGACAGGCGTTTGTTGATTTCGCGTATCTCGGCGGCCCTGTTTATTTTGAAAGTATATATCAGAAGGTAATAGAAGCTGAGCAGAAGTATAAAACAGTAGCTCATATGGTCGATAAACATTGAGGGATAATTGTCGTCCCTGACATAGACTCCCGAACTTCTGAACATAAATAAAACGCACAGAGAAGCCCATATAATGATATACCAGGACTGTGTCCTGTTTCGCATGGCAAACCTGAGGTCGGACATGCTGATGTAGTGTAGGATAATGTACAGTGCGAGCCACTCAAGTATGTTTGAAACAAAGATGGCCATAAGAAAAAGGTTCGGAGTGCTGCAAACTTCATATAGCGTACCGTCTGTCACCAAGGCAAAAAGAGAGATAACCATCCCCCTCAGGCACATTATGTTCATCATAATCACAACGGTTACAAATAATGTATCCTTGAGAGATTTTTTGAAAAATACCAGAAGTTCGAGATACAAAACCAGCACCGTAACTGTATATAACAAGTTTATTGGTATATTAAAGGCCATAACGACCATCAGCGCGGCGTTAAATACCCCAATAATAAACCGAAACAGTATGCTGTAGTTCTTCCCGAAAAGCATCCCCTCTATTAGAGTAAAGCATTTGAAAATAAAAAGGATATAAGCCGCGAAGTTCATGGCAATCAAAAATGTTTTGCTCATTTTCTTCTTCTTTCTTACTCATCATACAGCTGCTGCTTTTACTTTATTGTGTAGGATTATATACTATAATACCGATAACATCAACAAATCATTTACTTTTTTGAATAATTATTAATGGCAGATCAATTCGCTCAGGAATAAGCTTTTGAAGCCTGCTGAGTATTCGCTCAGCTATGGAGTAAACGGGCGGACGAGAGCAATGGCTCAGCGGCAGATATTTGTAAATCACTCTTTTGTCAAATTGCAGCGGCATTATTTATGAATATAGCTAAATACTGAGCGAAGCGTCGCCTAGGCATTGATTAGCGCAAATTTATTGTGGTATAATGTCAACATAGGTATGTGTTTTATGGAATTTTTTAGCAATTTGCGACAATGAAACAACACCAAATGGAAGCAGAATATCTGAACGAACAAAGATTTTAGGGCGGGCATTCTATGAATCTTTCAGTACTATTTTCAATTCTATACTTTACAGGCTTTATTATTTCCCTTGTCATAGGGCTTATTGTAATATCTGCCGACGAAAAAAAACCGCTAAACAGGCTGTTTTTTCTCATATGCCTCGCTCTATGCTTATGGCTATTCAGTTTTTCATATGACAGCTTACAAAATGATCTCAGCATCGTGCTCAAATGGAGAAGATTCTCTGTTTTGGGCTGGGGAATGATCAACGCATATATACTGCGCTACACGCTCTTGCTGACCCAGAGAAAGAAGTTTGCTCAGAACACATGGGTCCGCTTATTGATTTATCTGCCAGCTTTAATTGTCGTTTTTGCTTTTGGCATTAGTCCTCTCTCTCAAAAGCAGTATAATCTTGTTCAAACCTTTTCAGGTTGGGTGAACATATCTGTTAATAATACCTGGGATTGGTTTTTCTATACATATCTCGCGGTATATCTTCTCACCTCTATTATATTGCTGCTGAATTGGCAGCGAAAAATGGACAGCCCTAATGAAAAAAAGCAAGTAGGCCGTTTGGTCGCCGCTACGGTTATTGCGACCGTCCTCGGAGCTTTCACGGATTTTATAATAAATGCACATGCCACAACGGGTTTATGCGTACCTCAAATATCCCCTCTTCTTGCTCTTATTCCTGTAACCTCTATCTTTTATTCCATCACTAATAACGGTCTTTTGACATCTGAAGATAACGAAACCGAACTGCCGGACGAGATCCTCAGCGAACCCAACACCATAAAATATTACAGGGTCGTGTCCCTGTCATTCTTTATGGGAGCTATAACAGAATATATCACTAACATATACTTTTTGAAAAACCAGCTCAGCAACTCCCTTTCAGGGACTCTGTTCTTTGCGGTCGGCGTTATTATATGGGCATTGCCGATATATGTTAAGAACAAAAAAGTCCGGGACGCCATTTTCATTATCGTCGTCTCATTGTCGACTCCGATAATAACTGTCCTGTTTGACTCCGGTACCAGCCTTACAACATGGGCGATTCCGGCTGTGCTGGTTTTGATATCAATTATCTACAATAAAAAGTATTTGATTTTTTCCGTGGGTGCATCAATAATATTTACGCAAATATATGTGTGGATAGAAAGCCCGCAGGTAACAGTGCAAATAAACAGCGGAGAATATGCCGAAAGAGTTCTTTTCTTCTTAATTTTTATGTTCGCAGCATTTTACGTGAGACGAACTTATTTGAACCGCCTGAATAAAATTGAGAGCAAAATCGTGCTTCAGAGATTCGTTTTGTATGTCACAAAAGAACTGACTGCGGCAAATGAAGAGAATATAAACGCCAAGATCAGTGACATGCTCAAGATAAGCGGGAAGTATATCAACGCAGACAGAGCATTTATATACACATATTCAAATAATAAAGTGGTATATGAGTGGTGTGATACTGGCACCGCTAAGTTGGCGGGATTTTGTCATTTCTATGAAAGTTTGGTATCCGGAACTATACGTCCAAAGGGGTACAATAAAATCATAAAAATACCCCGTGAAGAAGTCATCATCAATGAAAACGGGGAGAAAGAAGTATCGCTGGACGGCAATAACATTAAATCAATGTTTGCCATACCGATGACTTTGGAAAACAAAACCATCGGCCTTATCTGTTATGCTACAAGCGGAAGATTCAGCATATGGGAAAAGCCTGATCAGGACGTGGTTGAAATACTTGTAAACATAGCGGCAGATACAATTTCGAGGATAAAAGCCGAAAAATACGTCAATCACCTCGCATATCATGACAGCTTGACAGACCTGCCGAATAAAACCGCGTTCGATAAATTTGCGGAAGAAAACCTGCAACCTGTAAAAACCGTGAACCGGGCGATCCTGCTTGTAAACTATGAAAATTTCAAGCTTGTCAATCTAACCAGGGGTTATGATTATGCAAATGGTATTATAAAAACCGCAGCGGAAAAACTGTCGGTGCTGGATGATGACAACTTCAAGCTGTTTCACGTATCAATAGATCGCTTTGTATTTTGTGTAAGGGACTATAACTCAAAAGCCGATTTGGAGAAAATGTGCGAAAGCACTGTAGCTATATTACAATCATCGATCTCCGAAAGGCCCATAATATGCAATATCGGCGCTGTCGAGCTTCCAAAAAGCGGATTGGACGGCGATACTCTGCTGAAATACGCCACAATCGCAGCCAACAGTGTGACCGGCTCAAACAGCCGGGGATACAGCTTTTTCTCAGACTATATGGGCGAGGAGCTATATAGGAAGAGTCAAATTGAGTCCGAGATAAAGAGTATTATTGAAGAAGGGGCAAACAGCGGCAGCTTCTATTTGGAATACCAACCCATAATTGATCTAAAAACTGATAGAATAGTATCCTTTGAAGCACTGGCACGTATGCGCAGCAGCAAACTCGGCAAAGTCTCCCCCTTTGAGTTCATACAGGCTGCGGAGGACAGCTGTCAGGTTTATGCGCTTGGTAAAATAGTCCTGCACAAAGCATTCGCCTTTCTAAACCAGCTGGCGTCTATCGGGCGCCCCGATATAATACTATGCGTCAATATATCTGCACTTCAACTCTTAAGAGACAGTTTCCTGCCCGATCTTTTTGAATTGATGGAAAAATATAAAATTGACCCCTCAGCGCTCGATCTCGAATTGACGGAGTCAGTGTTTTCAGAGGATTTTATAACGCTGAATACAAAGCTTGAGGCACTGAGATCCAAAGGGATACATATATCGATCGACGATTTCGGAACAGGTTACTCCTCGTTTGCACGTGAAAGAGATCTCAGCGTAGACTGTATAAAGATAGACAAACACTTTATTGATAAACTGCTTGAGATAAAGCCTGAACAGGCTGTTACAGGGGATATCATATCAATGGCGCATAAGCTTGGCCATTCGGTCGTGGCGGAGGGCGTGGAGACAATAGAACAAAAACAGTATCTGATAGAGCACAACTGCGATTATATGCAGGGCTATCTCTTTAGCAAACCGGTCCCTCAGGAGCAGGCAATAGCTATGCTCTGAACAGCTATACCGCAAAATCTGTCGCCGGTTAATAACCGTAACCCAAAATCTCCGTCAGGCAATAGCCGGGCGGAGATTTTCTATATATTTTGTCTTATATGGGAAAACAGTATATATGCACATATGCTTGGGCGGCAGCTATTATTATAAAATGTGCCTTATTTCTTCAAGCTTGTTTACAGTGTAGTCCGGCTTGACGGCGCTGTCGGGCGTCACGCAGCTATGATTATACCATAAGGTGTGTATACCGTAGTCAGCAGCTCCCTCAATATCGGCGGTCAGTGAGTCGCCTATCATGATGACCTCGTCTTTTCCGATGTCCCCCATTCTCGCAAAGCAATAGTCGAAAAAGCCTCTCTCCGGCTTGTTGCATCCTATACTCTCGGAAACGAACATATCCTCCGCAAACGGCCAAAGCCCCGCCAGCTCCAATCTATTTTTCTGCGGTCTGGTAAAGCCGTTGGTCGCGAAAAACACTCGGTATTTAGCTGACAGGTATTCCATCAGCTCACGCGCGCCTTCGACAAGACAGTGGCTCTCCGCGATAGACGAGCGGAAAACTCTTTCAAAGGCGGGGCCGTCCTCCTCAATACCCAGCTCTTTGAAGATAAGATTCCAGCGCATCTGCAAAAGCTCTTCCTTGGATAGATTTCCTCTCTCGATTTCTTCCCAGAGATGGTTGTTTATTCGCATGAACACGGCATAATCATCTCTATTAAAGGGTAGACCATACATTTCAAAACCCTTTTTCATCGACTGTTTTGCACATTCGTTGAAATCCAGCAGAGTGTTATCCACATCAATCAGCGCAGCTTTAATCATACATTTCTCCTATACTCATATTAAAATTAAACTTATTATAGTTAAAATAATATATAAATACAAGTTATCCGGCGGCACCTTTGTTGTTTCCGAATTACCGCCCCCAGACAGAGCCCTCTGTTGCTTATCATCGTCTTTTAGTGTAAAATTAAATCAAGTTATCAGCTCTGTAAAGAGCTTTAATATTTTTGCGAGGTGCACTATGATAAAAAGTATCAGAGGCAAAAACCCTGTAATTTCAGAGAGCTGCTATATAGCGGAGAGCGCAGCCGTTATAGGAGATGTAAGGATAGGCGCCCATTCCTCTGTGTGGTTCGGCGCCGTGATAAGAGGCGACGACGACAGGATCGTGATCGGAGAAAACAGCAATATACAGGACAACGCCGTCCTGCACTGTACAGAGGGTATCCCAACAATAATAGGAGACAACGTGACCGTCGGGCACGGAGCTATCGTCCACGGAGCGGTCATCGCAGACAATGTTCTCATAGGAATGGGCGCTATCGTTATGAACGGTGCGAAAATCGGAGAGAATTCCGTTATCGGCGCGGGCGCGGTCTGTACAGAAAAGATGATAGTCCCAGAGGGCTCCGTTGTCGTTGGAGTCCCCGCAAAGGTCGTTAAAAACTCGGCGGATTATAATAGCTCAATGAACGCTTTGAACGCGGCCGCATACGTTGACCTCGCAAAGGAATACGGAAAGGAGCAATAGTCCTGGCAGTTTATGTCAGACCTCTGGGACAAGAATCTCTTTTATAAAAAACTCCTGACCGCAAAGCATCTCCTTGTCAAAGCTGCCGCATTTTGGACAGTAGCCCCTGTACTCCACAACATTGAACGCCTTACGGCACTCTTTACACCTGGCAATACCAGGAATAGTCTCGATTTTAAGCACAGTATCGATAAACATCGGATTCCCGTCAACGACATTGGGAAAATACTCCTCCATAAATTCAGGAACAACGGACGACAACTCACCCACCTGCAAAACGATGGCTTTTACGCTGTCCACATTAAGCCTGACCGCCTGTTCCTCGACTATCCTGACGACTTCAACCAATATGCTTAATTCATGCATAGTACCCTCCCTGTTAAAAATTGCGGTTGCCGACATATGCGGCAACCGCAATTGGCGTACATTATGACTTTCTATCGTGTTCTGCGGTCAGCGCTCAATTGTCATCCGCAGCTTCTCTCGCCTCTCTCTCGGCGATAGCCTCCTCACGCTCGGCGAAGCGCGACATGTATACCATGGGCGTATCCTCGTAAAGCGGCATCTCTGCGTCGTAGACTCTCTCAAGGTGTATAGCGTCAAACTTACATCTGGTCGTACAGAGTCCACAGCCCAGGCACTTGTATTCATCGACTACAGTAGCTCCGCAGCTAAGGCAGCGCTCGGTCTCCCTCCTCAGCTGTTCCTCAGTCAAGGTAACGCGTGTGTCCTTATATGTTCCCGCGTTCTTGAGGTTTTGAGAGGGTCTCTGGCGCGGGGTGTTATCATAGCCGGCGACAACAGCATCCCTGTCGATGTTGTCCTTGTCTATAGATTTGAAAACCCTTCTGTCGCGCCCGATAGTGAGGCTCTGGCCGGGCTGGACAAATCTGTGGATGGAGATCGCCGCCTGTTTGCCCGCCGCGATGGCGTCTATGGCAAACTTTGGCCCGGTGTATACGTCTCCGCCTACGAAAATGTCGGGGTCGGCTGTCTGGAAGGTTAGCTCGTCGGCGAGGGCGGTATTGCCGCGTCCGAGCTCAACCGCAGTGTAGTTGAGCAGGTCGCCCCACTCTATAGACTGGCCGACAGACATAATAACATGGTCCGCGGGGACCTTGCGTATCTCGCACATATCGTATTTGGGGGCAAACTTTCCGTCCTCAAATACAGATACGCACTTTTTGAACTCAACAGCGGTAACCTTACCGTTCTCGGCAATGATACGGTTCGGTCCCCAGCAGTTGTTGATTATAATGCCCTCTGCCTTGGCCTCTTCGATCTCCTCCGGCAGGGCGGGCATCTCTTCAGAGTTCTCAAGACAGGTCATATTGACGGTCTCGGCGCCTTGACGTATTGCAGCGCGGGCAACGTCAATGGCCACATTGCCGCCGCCGATAACTACAACATTTCCGCTAAGTTTCTTGCCCTTGCCAAGGTTTATCTGCTTCAGGAAGTCTACTCCGGCGATAACGCCCTCTGCATCCTCGCCCTCAATACCCAGCTTCCGTCCAGCCTGTGCACCGATTGCAATGTAGAACGCCTTGTAGCCCTCGCTGCGGAGTTTTTTGATGCTGGTGTCCTTTCCGACCTCAACGCCGGTCTTGAATTCGACGCCCATTTGTCTCAAAACATCGATTTCGGCTTCCACAACATCCTTCTCCAGACGGAAACTCGGGATACCGAGCGTCAGCATGCCGCCTAGCTTTTCCTCCTTCTCAAAGACCGTGACGGAGTAGTTGTCCAGCGCAAGATAGTATGCGCAGGAGAGGCCGGCAGGACCCGAGCCGATGATGGCGACCTTTTTATCGCTGTAATCATGGAGCTTCTTTGGTATAAAGCGGTTCTCAGCCCTGAGCTCCTGATCGGCAATAAAGCGCTTGATGTCGTCTATAGCGACGGGATCGTCAAAGCAGCCGCGCGTACAGTCGTCCTCGCAGGGGTGCGGGCAGATCCTTCCGCAGACCGCGGGCAGCGGGTTCTCCTTCTTGATCAGCTCAAGCGCCTCCATATATTTGCCCTGGGCCGCAAGCTTTATGTAACCCTGTACGGCAATGTGCGCCGGGCAGGTCGTCTTGCAGGGAGACGTACCCATCTGATCGATCGTGTGCCTGTTGTCGCGGTAATCGACATCCCACTTGTCTCTGCCCCACTCGTGATCGTCGGGGGTGATTCGCTCCGGGGACTCTGGAATTTCCTTGGCGCAGATCTTCTGTCCCATTCTCAGAGCATCGCCGGGGCAGGTCTCAACGCACTGACCGCAGGCGGTACATTTTTCTGCGTCGATTCTGGCTACAAAGTTGTTGTTCGACAGATTAGGAGTGTTAAAGTACTGGGAAGTTCTAAGCGCCAGACATGAGCAACGGCAGCAGTTGCAGATACCGAATATCTTGTCGGTCCCATCGATATTCGTGACCTGATGCATAAGGCCGTTCTCTTCCGCCGTCTTGAGTATATCCAGCGCCTCCTGCTTTGTAATCCTTCTGGCTTTGCCGGTGCGTATGCAGGACTCGGCGGTGTGGCCGACCATTATGCACATGTCCTTTTCAAGGTGTCCGCAGCCCTCGCCCATGATGCGTCTTGTAATACGGCACTCACAGTCCGTTACGCCTATACTGGGATCATATTTGTCCAGCCAATAGCTGAGTTCCTCGTAGGAGGCGACTCTGCTCGTTCCGTCGATAGCGGTCTGGACCGGTATTACTCGCATGGGACCGTAGCCGCGCGGTACGTTTGGCACGAGCTTGCCCATTCTTATTTTTGTGTACTCCTCAAAAGCTCTTCCGATTTGGGGATATTTCTCCACCTGCGTGCTGTTGGTAACCATAAGCTCAAAAACGCCGGGTACGAAAATTATCAGCACAAATTCTTCAACGCCGTTCTCGACCTTTGACTCAATGACGCCCACATCCTCAAGCTGAAGCAAAAGATCGTGGGTCTCTTCCTCCGATTTACCACAGTTCTTGGCTATCTCGGGTACGCCCATATACTCTCTTAGCCTCATACCCAGCGCCACATCGGCCATGTCGTCTGTTACAACGCATTCGAGCCCGTAGTATTCGGGATGGGTCTCTTTTACGGGCGCATCTTCCATACCTCGTATCAGGTTTATGAGCTTCGCTATTTTTTCTCGCATACCTTTCCTCCTCGCTTCTGTTTTTTACGGTTCTTTTTGTTTTTCCTGTCCAGAACTGAGTAAAGTAAGACATTAAATTGCAACAGCTATCTGTATTCAGTTTATTATTCATCGTTTGGAATGTCAAATCATCTTTTTTTGTATTCAAAATTTTTAGTCAGTCTGCCTGATATTCGGATAATAAAATAGTATAACTTTTGCTGTTTCTTCAAGCCTCAGACATTCCAACAGTGTCTTGGGCGCATCGTCATGCCGGTTGCTGCGCACAGGGCGCTGCGCATTTTCGGGAATATTCCAGGTCTTTCCCGTCAGAAATGCTTCGGGAATTTTCCCGGCAGCACAATAATTCCGAACGGTACGCTCGGATAGATTCCATTGTTTTGCGATTTCCGCTACCGAACAGAACTTCATACTCTTTCCCCCTATAGGTTTCTTAGTTATAGTATAACCTGTTATCGGCAAAAACACAACATTCTTATTGCAGATAAAACGATAAAACTTGCCGATAGCACTCTTATTTGGTCCAAATCCTTTCGGTTAGTAGAAAGCTTCTTGTCATCTGAAACATCTGTGTCTTCTGGACAGACAATATAATATGTTTTGCTGTCAATAGCGCCATCAATATTGTTGCTCTTTTCCCACCATGCCTCAAGTCTAATTCTAAGATATGGCGTTGCATTGGTTCCATCTACAACCATATTCTGAAAAAATGTTGGAATTGAATACACCCCCATTTTCCCGTTGTCCTTTAATTCCTCGAACTCAAAAACTGTTTCAATGTATAAGGTTTGAGTTTTCAAATCCTCTGGTTGCATATTTTGTGGAAGTGAAAATCGCTACGTTTTAGTATACGATCTCCACTGTTTTCAGAAAACATGCAGTTTAAGGCGCAAAGTGCCGCCGTTTTTCCTGTTGCGTTTTAGCTGTAAATTATTGCTATTACCTGAAACAAGACAGCCACGTGGAAAATGCCACACGGCTGTCTTGGCGGCACAAAGCCCACCGTTAATTTATTATAGGGCAGTATGGCATAAATTACAAGAAAGCATCGAATCGGCGCAGATTCAATCAAAAATTACATTGCAATAATCAAAGAAAAATCGGGTTTCGAGTGGACTCAAAACCCGCGGCAGGTGAGAATGCATAACATGAACTTTTTAATGCAAAAATCCGATGGAATCGGTTGATTTCAGCGGATTTTTGGTCCGAGTGACAGGGTTCGAACCTGCGGCCTGATGGTCCCAAACCACCCGCGCTACCAGCTGCGCTACACCCGGTTATTATAGCTGCTTTGCCAAAGAAGCTCTGATATAGTATCACAGTTCCCATAAAACTGCAATGCTTTTTTGTTGATGTTTGCACTGCAATATGTTATCCTTGCGGAAGGAGTGTGAAAACAATGCGAATGAGAAAAAAACCGAATTTGGAACCCCGCATGAAGCGCTGCTCTCATGTTCAGATAACAGATCCCGCCGTACTGCGCGGGCAGTGGCTTGAAAACCATCTAGGCCTGACCGAGCTCTGGCTGGAGCTCGGCTGCGGCAAGGGTCTCTTTACCGCCGACACCGCCGAGCAGCACCCCGATATACTCCTCGTCGCTGTGGAAAAAGTCCCCGACGCAATGGTCGTAGGAATGGAGCGTGTCTGTGACAGGGGCATCAAAAACGTCCGCTTCATCGACACGGACGCCGCAGCTCTGCCCGTAATATTCGAGTCTCACGAGGTGGATAGAATATTCATTAATTTCTGCGACCCCTGGCCGAAAAAGCGCGACGTCAAGCGCCGGCTCACCTCCCCCGGTTTTCTAGCCATCTATGAAAGCATCCTAAAGCAGGACGGAGAGGTCTGTTTTAAAACCGACAACCGTCCCCTGTTCGAGTACTCGCTGGAGACCTTTGAGAACGAGGGCTGGGAGCTTACCGAGGTCACCGAAAACCTGCACGACAACGGTCCTGTGGGCGTCATGACCGACTACGAAAAAAAATTCTACGAGCAGGGTATGCCCATAAATCGGCTTGTTGCAAAAAGAGGGTGAAATATATGCGTCTGATCTCATGGAATGTAAACGGCCTGCGTGCCGCTGTAAAAAAAGGCTTTGAGGAGTCATTCTACGGTCTGAACGCCGACATATTCTGTCTGCAGGAAACCAAGCTGCAGGAGGGCCAGATAGAGCTTGACCTCGCGGGCTACGAGGACTACTGGTGCTACGCCGAAAAAAAAGGCTATTCCGGCACCGCGGTCTTTACCAGCCCGACGCCCCTCAATGTCCGCTACAATCTCGGAATTCCCGAGCACGACAGCGAGGGGCGTGTCATAACGCTTGAATTTGAAAAGTTTTACCTGGTCTGCGTATACACGCCCAACTCCCAGGAAGAGCTGAAAAGGCTGGATTACCGAATGAACTGGGAGGACGCTTTCCGCGAATACGTCTGCAGTCTGGACGCCGAAAAGCCCGTCATAATCTGCGGAGATATGAACGTCGCCCACGAGGAGATCGACCTCAAAAACCCCGCTACAAACCACTTCAGCGCCGGTTTTTCCGACGAGGAACGGGGCAAGTTTTCCGAGCTTCTGGCCGCCGGCTTTACGGACACCTTCCGCTACCTCTACCCCGACCTTGAAGGCGCATATAGCTGGTGGAGCTTCCGTACCAGAGCGCGTGAAAGGAACGCCGGCTGGCGCATCGACTATTTTCTTGTGTCGGACAGGCTTCAGGATCACATCGAGAGGGCGTATATCTGCCCTGAAATATACGGCAGCGACCACTGCCCCGTTGGACTCGACATCAATATTTAGGACTGTGTAATGGTAAAGATAGGCAATGTAAACATAGACGGTCTTCTGATGCTGGCACCTATGGCCGGGGTGACCGACACTGCTTTCCGTCAAGTCTGCCGCAGGGCGGGGGCCGCCTACACATGTACAGAGATGGTCAGCGCCAAGGCTCTTGTCTATAAGGACGAAAAAACGAAGAGCCTTCTGCAGCTAGGCGAGCATGAACACCCCTGTGCGGCACAGATTTTCGGAAGCGAGCCGGAGGTCATGGAGCAGGCGGCCGGAATGGCCCGCGAGATCTCCGGAGCAGACGTCATCGACATCAATATGGGCTGCCCGGTGGGCAAGGTCGCGGGAAACGGCGACGGCAGCGCGCTGATGCGCGACCCCGACAAAGCCATGAAAATAATCGAAGCCGTAGTCCGCGGCGCGGGCGTCCCCGTTACGGTAAAGTTCCGGAAGGGCTGGGACAAGGGCAATGTAAACGCCGTCGAGTTTGCAAAAATGTGCCGACAGGCGGGAGCCGGCGCTATCACCGTCCACGGCAGAACAAGGGCACAGATGTATTCCGGAGTGGCCGACTGGGACATAATCCGAGATGTAAAGCGCGCCGTTGATATACCTGTTTTTGCAAACGGTGACATATTCGAGCCGGAGGACGCCGTACGCATACTCCGCTACACAGGCTGCGATATGGCTGCTGTCGGACGAGGCGCCTTCGGAAATCCGTGGCTGTTCACGAGGGCCAACGCTCTGCTGGAGGGAAAGCCCCTACCTCCTGAACCGCCCCTGGAGGAGCGTGTGGATACGGCCGTCATGCAGATTGAGGAGGCCGCCCGATTAAAAGGCGAGAAAATTGCCTGTCTGGAGGCGCGGCGCCACTTTGCGTGGTATCTGCGCGGCGTACCCCACTCTGGATACTTTAAAGCAAGTATTGTTCAGGTCGGAAATCTGGACGATGTCTATAAGCTGGCAAGACAAATGAAGAGAGAATTAAGGTGATGTAGTGACACGAGAAGAGGAACTGGAAATTGTTCGGCAGGTTCAGGACGGCGACAGTTCGGCTTTTGAGAGCCTTGTCCTGAGCCATCAGTCAAAGGTCTACAACCTGTCTCTGCGCATGGTCGGAAATGAAGACGATGCCCTCGACATGGCGCAGGAGTCCTTCATAAGAGCTTACAACTCAATCGGCAGCTTCCGCGGAGACTGTCGCTTTTCCGTCTGGCTCTATCGTCTTACCACCAATATTTGCCTGGACTTTCTGCGCTCAGAGAGCCGTAAGGCGCATATCTCGCTTACATACGCCGAAGACGATTGCGAGAGAGAGCTTGAGATACCCGACGAGCGGTTTTCTCCTCAAAGCGAGGCCGAGAGGGCCGAGCTCCGTGCAGCCGTCCGCCGCGGTATGAAGCACCTTCCGGCTGACTACCGCGCCATACTTCTGCTGCGGGAGATCGACGGATTGAGCTATGATGAAATTGGCAAGGCGCTGGAATTAGAGGCAGGGACAGTCAAGTCCCGCATTTTCCGCGCGCGAAAAAAACTGTGCGAAATTTTACTTTCAGACAGGAACTTTTCTTATACTTCCGAGTCAAAAGAACGGAAGGAGGTGTGAAGCGTGGCCGAATGTGACAAATACATCATGATGATCAGCAGTTTATCGGACAGCGAGCTGAGCCCGGAGCAGGAAGCCGAGCTTTGCGCCCATATGGAGTCCTGCTCTGATTGCAGACGTATATACGACGCCTTCAAAGGGATTTCCGGCGCTATGTCCGACGATCTTGTCGAACCTCCCGAATCCCTTTCCAAGAGCATAATGCACAGAATAGAGGCTCAATAGAAGAGCAAGAGGCCCCGCTTCTTTGTCTTTGGGCGCTTCACGGCGGCCGCCGCCTGCCTTGTATTAATTTTGTTCGGCGCATCCCGTTTCGGATGGTTCGACAGCCTTTTCCGCTCAGACCTGACCAGAGACGCCGCCCCGGAGGAGACCGTACTTTCCGGCTCCAATCCCGAAGAATGTGAGGACGTACAGGAGGGTACAACTAAAAAAGACTCCGATTACGGCTTTTCTCACGAACAGGTCGAAGAAAAGAGCAGCGGCAGTGACGGTATGATGTTTACCGCCCCCATGACCGGAAATTCAGGAAACAGCACAATGTATGCCGCCGGCTCAGGAGAGCTTAACGGTATACTCAGCGGGCTGTTTGCCTCCGGCGAGATTAAGGTCTTCGAGGGCTCTTACGACAAAAGGGAAAATGTCCGACCTCTGATTACATTGAACGACAATAAGCAAACCGAGCTTTCAGACATTCTCGGCTGTTCCGGTACAGATATCGTTGACCCGGAGCTTTCCGATACGCCCGACTACACCCTCCTCTTCCCCGACGCCACCACTATCTCCCTATGGTCTGTGGACGGTTCAATTTACTGTATACTCGGAACCCGCGAAACGGTCTATCTTGCTGCCGGCACTATGGAGGAGTTTAAGAGTTTTTTGGCCAGCTACTGATCTTACTATAATTATGTAAACCATTAAACAATACAGTGGCCGCAGTTTGTACTTAAAACTGCGGCCACTGTAATTATGTCTACTCCATCATCCGACATCCACCATGCGTTCAAGGCTCCTCCGCGCTCTGTCCATAAGCTCAGTGTCCATAGTTATTGGCTCTGTTCTGCCCTCCAGACAGGCCAGCACATCCTCAAGGCTGGTCTTCTTCATATCCGTACATATAAAGTCTTCGCGGATAATGGAGATGTTTTTGTCTGGGAGCTCACGCTTCAGTATCTCATAAACTCCCATCTCTGTTCCGATAATTATGTCCTTCTTTTCAGTCCTGCGGGCGTATTCAAGAATCCCCGCCGTGGAGCCGATATAGTCGGCATGTGAGAGCACCTGCCCCCTGCATTCCGGGTGCACCAGCAGCAGCGCGTTGGGGTTTTGCTCTTTGGCGGCCAACGCATCGCTCTCAGTAAGGCTGTTGTGTATGGGACAAAAGCCCTCAAAAAAAATAAACTGCTTTTCGGGTATCTGCTTTGCGACATATGCGCCGAGGTTCTTGTCCGGCACAAAGATAATCTGCTTCTGATCAAGGGCGCGAACGACCTTTTCCGCCGAGGACGACGTACAGCAGATATCGCTGACCGCCTTGACATCGGCAGAGGAGTTTACATAACATACTACAGCCGCTTCGGGATACTGCCTGCGCAGCTCTATAACGTCCTCGGGCGTGATCATGTCCGCCATGGGACAGCCTGCCTCGTCCGCAGGAAGATAGACGGTTTTCGCCGGGTTGAGTATCTTCGCGCTCTCCGCCATGAAGCGCACGCCGCAGAGTATTATGGTGTCCTGCGAGGCTTTCTGCGCCAGCTTTGCAAGGGCAAAGGAGTCGCCCACATGGTCGGCAATGTCCTGTACGTCGAGGTTTTGATAGTAGTGTGCCAAAACCAACGCGTTGCGCTCTTCTTTGAGCGAGAGGATTTTATTCTGAAGCTCGTTCATCGAGAATTGTCCTTTCTGCTAATCCCTATTGGTTTAATGCGAATTATAGCATAAGCACAAACTAAATACAAATAAAATTTGATGTTTGTAATTCCCCGGATATGTGGTATATTGTATATATCGTATTCCTTTATATGAAAGGAGCAGACAGAATGAAAATCAACCGCCCCGTGCTCAAACAGAGTGCAAAGAAAATGATCCGTGAAACCAATCCAAGTCCGGTTATTGTCGGTCTCATCTACGTGCTCATACTCTATGTCGTAGGGTACCTCTATTCTCAGCTCGTCGGCTACAACGAAATGGTAAACGACATGATGACAAGCTATATGAAAGGCAACTGGTCATATTTACCGCCGACGCCGGATATTGCATGGTATTCCGGTGTCATCGCTTTTGCCCTGTCCCTGATGTCCTTTATTCTTCAGATTGGTTTCTACATCTACTGCCTGAATGTGGTCAAAAAGCAAAACCCGAGCTATGGCAACCTTTTTGACGGCTTTGGAATGTTCTTCAAATATATCTGGCTAGGCATTTTGAGCTACATCTTTGTATTTTTGTGGACACTGCTTTTTATTATACCCGGTATCGTGGCGGCCTACCGCTACCGCCAGGCCTTCTTTATAATGATAGAAAACCCCGAGATGAGCGCTCTGGAGTGCATAAGCGCCAGCAAGAAGATGATGTATGGACACAAGTGGGAGCTTTTCGTGATGGATCTGAGCTTCCTTGGCTGGTACATACTCTGTGCCGTACCGTTTGTATCTATCTGGGTAATGCCCTATGCCACCGTCAGCTATGCGACATATTACATTGCCCTGCGGGAAATGCCTCAAAATCCTCAATTTGCTGAGTAAAATACATTATAAAAAGCGCACCGCTTAAAGCGGTGCGCTTATTTTATATTTTCAGTACAACCCCGGCCAAGGAAAAGTATATCAGCAGAGACACGGCATCGGTAATGGTGGTTATGAGCGGACTTGCCATAACAGCGGGATCTATCCCAAGCTTTTCCGCCGCCAAGGGGAGCGTACTGCCCACGACCTTTGCGAATACGACTACGAAAATAAGAGTCAATGATACGGTCAGGGCAACAAAGACATTCACGTCGCTGTTTCCGAGAAGCATCCTATCAACAAAGAACATCTTGACGAAGTTCACCGCCGACAGCGTCAGTCCGCAAAGGACGGCAACACGAATCTCTTTCCATATAACCTTGAAAATGTCCTTCGGCTCCGTATCGCCCAGCGACAGGCTGCGGATGACGGCCGTTGAGCTCTGGGCGCCGCTGTTTCCGCCGGTATCCATAAGCATGGGGATAAAGCCGGTCAGGACAACACAGGTTGCAAGGGCGTCCTCAAAACGGTTTATTATCATGCTTGTAAAGGTGGCGGAGAGCATCAGGAACATCAGCCACGGTATACGGCTCTTCCATATGTCTCCGACACCTGTCTTTGAGTAAGGCTTGTCCGAGGGCGTAATACCGGCCATCTTCTCGATATCTTCGGTCAGCTCCTCCTGCATGACGTCTATGACGTCGTCGACAGTTACGATACCGACGAGCCTTCCCTCTTTATCCACGACCGGAACGGCCAGAAGGTCGTATTCCGAAATGAGTTCGGAGACCTCCTCCTGATCGTCTGTGGTAGTGGCATAGATGACATTGGTGTCCATGATGTCGCCGATTATGGCCTCGTCGTCCGACAAAAGCATATCCTTGACGGTGATAACGCCCTCCAGCTTTCGGTCGGAGCTAATGACGAAACATGTATAGATAGTCTCCCTGTCCTTGCCTATCCTGCGGATACGCGCAATGGCCTCACGGACATTCATGTACTTTTTCAGGTCCACGTACTCCGCGGTCATTATGCTGCCCGCAGATTTTTCGGGGTATTCAAGATACTGGTTTATGAGGGTCCTCGTTTCGCTGGTAGCCGTGCGCATAACACGTTTTACCACGTTGGCCGGGAGCTCCTCCAGCATGTCCACCGCATCGTCAAGATACAGTTCCTCAATAATTTCACCCAGCTCTTTATCGGTTATACATTCGATGATGAGCTGCTGCTCTTCAACTTCAAGGTTTGCAAAAACGTCCGCCGAAATTGACTTGGGTAGCAATCGGAACACCACAGCTATCTTTTTTCGAGGCAGATTGGAGATGAACGTCGCAATATCATGTTCATTCATATCCTCGATGGTCTCTTTGAAATGTTTGATCTGCTTGTTGTCCAGCATTTCAAACAGCTCTTTTTCGAAGGTCTCATAGTCCTTCAATTCCATATTGCTCACCCTTTCTCTTATGCGCGGATGCTATCCGCGCCGATATCAAATTCCGAGATACTCCTTCTGAGCATCGGTCAGAACGTCAATCGACGCTCCCATACTCTTAAGCTTTTTGGACGCAACTTCAAAGTCTATCTCCCGGGGAACTGAAATAACGTCCGCAGGCAGCTTGCCCCGGTTTTTCGCCACATATCTTGCCGACAGCGCCTGAATGGCAAAGCTCATGTCCATGATCTCTGCCGGATGGCCGTCCCCGGCGGCGAGGTTTACAAGCCTGCCCTCGCCAACGAGATAGAGAGCCCTGCCGTCGGGCATGACGTAGCCCTCAATATTCTTGCGTGCCAAATAGCGTTCTTTCGCAATTTCACGCAGCTGCTTTACGTTCACCTCAACGTCGAAATGGCCTGCGTTGCTGAGGATTGCCCCATCCTTCATCACGTTGAAATGTTCCTTTGTGATAACGTCGCTGCAGCCGGTAACAGTGACAAAAATGTCTCCGATTTTTGCGGCCTCCGCCATGGGCATTACCTCAAAGCCCTCCATATTGGCTTCGATGGCCTTAACGGGGTCGACCTCCGTCACGATAACACGTGCTCCCAGCCCCTTTGCACGCATAGCAACGCCCTTTCCGCACCAGCCGTATCCGGCGACAACGACGTATTTCCCGGCTACTATGAGGTTGGAGGACGCATCTATACTGTCAAATACGGACTGTCCTGTGCCGTATCGGTTGTCGAAAAGATGCTTGCAGTCGGCATCGTTTACCATGATCATGGGAAAACGCAGTGTCTTTGCTCTGGACATGGCACGCAGCCGGTTTATACCCGTTGTCGTCTCCTCACAGCCACCGTAGACCTGCGGTATGAGGCCTGTATACTTCGTATGCATGAGATTGACCAGATCGCCGCCGTCGTCGATGATGATGTTGGGACCGAACTCCAGGGTTTCGCAGAGGTGCTTCTCATACTCCTCCATGGACACGCCGTGGATCGCATTGACCTCGATGCCTCCGGCCGCTACGGCCGCTACGACATCGTCCTGGGTAGACAGGGGGTTGCTGCCCGTAACATGCAGCTCGGCTCCGCCGAGCGCTAGCACGCGGCAGAGGTAGGCAGTCTTCGCCTCGAAATGTATGGACAGTGCCATTTTCAGTCCCGCGAAGGGCTTTTCACGGGCAAAATCCTCAGCAATGCTGCTGAGAACGGGCATATGCTTTGACGCCCAGTTGATTTTCATTTCGCCTTGAGGAGCCAGGTTAATGTCTCTGATGTGACTCATTTTACACTCTCCTTATCTTATCAAGCCGCTTTTGCAAGCCCTTTATTTCATGCCTGACGCGTTCGGCGTCAATAGTTTTGAACTCTCCCTTATCGAGCAGGACTTCACCGTTTACCATCACAGTCTCGGCCTTGAGTCCGGCATTGGCATAGACCAGAGCGGACTTAGGGTCACCCAGCGGGAAGAAGCCCGGAGAGTTGAGGTCGAATAGGCTCAGATCCGCACGCTTGCCGACTGCAATTTCGCCGGTGATGTCTCCAAGGCAAAGCGCCTTCGCGCCATTTACGGTGGCCATGTTAAACACCTCTGCGGCTGTTACCGCCGTTGCCTCTCCGGCGGTCCCCTTATGTATGAGCCCCGCTATACCCATCTCGCGCAGAATGCTCTGATTGTTGTTGCTGCAGCAGCCGTCGGTGCCTATGCAGACGTTGACTCCGTGCCTCTGCATCAGGGCAACGGGCGCAAAGCCGTTCCCCAGCTTCATGTTGCTGGCGGGATTGTGAGCAACGCTCGTTCCGCGCCCGGCAAGCAGGTCCATATCGCTCTCGGACAGATACACACAGTGGGCACAGACGGTGTTTGCGCCAAGTATACCGCATTTGTCATAGAACTCCGCTGGCGACATGTGATAGCGCTCTCTTATGGTGTTTTGCTCATCCATACTCTCGGACAGATGCGTGTTTATACCGATGTTCAGCTCCCTCGCCTTCTCAGCGACGCGGGTCAGATAGTAGTCGTCACAGGTGTAGGGCGCGTGGGGCGCGAGCATAAACGTTAGAGTGGGTGTCTGACCATAGGCCTCCATCTCGTCCACAGCCTGCTTTATTCGGTCCTCCCCAGCCTGCCTGCTGTCCCTGCTCCCCTGAAGCCCGCGTGAGATCACGGCGCGCATGCCGGAGTCTGCCATGGCTTTGGCTGTCGTCATAGGGAACATGTGCATATCTAGGATGCTAGTAACGCCGCTCTCCAGCATCTCCATGCAGCCCAGCATTATTCCCCAGTAGGCATCATCCTCCGACAGTGTGTTTTCCATAGGAACCACAGTGTCAAACAGCCATTTGGTGAAGTTCAGGTCGTCGGCGCGGTTGCGCATACAGGTCATGTAGATATGTGTGTGCGCGTTTATAAAGCCCGGCGTAAGCAGCTTGTCCGTGGCGTCGATGACGCGGTCCGGTAAAAAACCCTCGGGGGCATCTCCGATAGCGCATATGCTGTCCCCATCAATATAAATGTCCGCTATTCTGCTACCCTGCGGCAGTACAGCCAAAGCGTTTTTGATGGCTGTTTTCATTATTAACACCTCCGTGAGCACCGTCTTCCGTAATTAATTGATTTTATCATGGATGGCGCAATAACTCAACAGAAAATGACACAAAAAATCAGTCGGACGGGGTATAGTTTACTTGACCCCGCCCGACGCCTGTTTGATTGTCACATTATACACACCAGCGGTGTCAGACACACGGCCGCTGCAGCTGCGGTACCAGCATAAACGAACATACCCGGCGGGAACCTTGAGCCGCTTTTTTTCGGTGCCTTTGGACTGGCCTTGACATAGCTGTTGGCCACCCTACGCGCTTCCTTTATTATGGCCGCGCTGTCCTTTCCTCCGAAAAGCTCATCTTTCAGAACAAATATTGCCTCATCGAAATACCTTGCGTCCGGCGATTTGATTACAATTACTCTACGGGATAACCCTTTTACCACGTTGCACCCCTCCTGCGGCTCCATTTGCTTCCAGTTTAACCGCCGCCGGGGCTTATTATTCCCAAAACAAAACTTTAGTGGTGCTTTTTTCCGTCTGCTTCTCTGTCCAAACATTGCCTACACCCTCTCGTCCACGCGTACTGCGAGCACCGTCATATCGTCCTCACAGCCGTACTGCTTTACGGCGGCGCGCAGAGTCTCCCGCGCGAGCGCCTTTGCATCCGCCCCGTCGTTCTTGAGCAGCATCTCACGCAGCCAGTTGTCATGGCTCTCAACCACAACGCCGTCGCTGGCGATAATAGCCACGTTCCCTGGCTTAAGCCTCATACGTACAATGTCCGGAGCACTCCCCTCTCCCGCACAAAGTCCCGCCGCAAGGCTCTCTCCACGGACACGGCGGATAACCTTTCCGTTTTTTACAAAGGACGGCGCCGCCCCGTATTTGAAAAAGCAGGTCTCCCCTGAAAACAGATCAATACACATCAGATCAACGGTTGAGTAGCCCCACTCCTCACCGTTTTTCAGAAGCAATACCGAGTTGAGAAGCTTCATAGCTACCGCCGGATCGACGCCGGCGCGAAGAAAAGCCTCCAGTGTGCGCACAGCGTTTATACTCTCCTTTGCAGCACCCTCGCCACTGCCCATTCCGTCTGCGAGGATGACGCAGAGGACACCCGTATCGGTCTTAAAATAAGTCCCCCTGTCGCCGCTCACAGGCTCGCCTTTTTTCTTCATACCCGCTATACCGACGCTGGCTGTCAGCGGCTCGGCCTCAATGAGAACAATATGCTTATCGCTTATCTCGTCCTCGCAGGGCGGTTTGCAGAGACGCACCCCCAGAACTCCCGAGATGAGCTCCAGATAGTTGTCCTGCCGCAGCAGCGGACGCAGATTTCCGCTCTCGATAACCGTGCGCAGCCTCCCGCGGCTGTCCCTGAAAACCGATGCCTCTGCCTCTATATCCATGGCTCGGAGAAAGCGCTTCAGCCGTCTTTCGGCCAGTGGGTCAGCGCCCTTTGCGGAGTAAAGCTCCGTCGCGACACCGTCTATAATGTCCGCAAGCTCACGGTACTGCCCATAGGCGGCCGTCCGGTTTTCGTTGAGACGGCTTTTGAACTGCTTTCGGTAGGTCATGGCGCGAAGCTCCGAGTTGACAGCCGAAATGAAGGAATAGCTCTGCGGGCACTTCTCAAGAAACCTGTCCGCGAGGTCCTCGCGCATGAGCTTGCCCCGTTCGAGCATCGGAGCTGTGGCATCGTTCATTACAGACAGCGTGTCCATAAAGTTTCTCTGCCAGCAGTCCTCCTTATTCTTACAGCCGACACATACAGTTGCCGCCGCCCTGTCAAAAACCGTCGCTATATCGTTGTCGTTGGTCTTGACATCCAGGCTGCGAAACACTGTTCCGTAGAGATCTCGAAAGGCATCCCCTACCCGTGCGGCTCTGCTTGCCGCATAACGCCTCAGACCCGACTCGCCCGTGGCCGGTACGGGAAGCTGTGCAAAGCTGCCCACATACTCAAGAAATTTGTCAGGGAGTATGGCGAATATGACCGTCGCGGCAAAAACCTCGAATAAAAGCTCCATACGAAGTGAAAAGCCCCAGGTCCACAAAACGGCCACGGCATTGGCGAGTATATAGCTCACGAGAAACAGCAGCCTCCCATGCTTTGAAAACACACCGGAGACAAGCCCCGCAAAGGCGTAGGCCATAACAAAAAACACATTGGTGCCCGCAGCCATATCCATGGCGATGCCAAGCGCTGTTCCGGCTGCGCAGCCGGGGAGCATCCCGCCCTTGAAAGCGGCAGTCAGCACAGCAAGTACGGCCAGAAGGCGGCCGACCGATATGACGTTTGCGACGATTACATTTGTCAAAGACATCATAAAGCAGGCGCACAGCACCAAAAGGCTGACGGTCTGCAGGCGTTCGGCCTCCTCCCCGCCTGTCTTCTGCGGGGTCAGAGCAATGGCAAAGAAATATGCCGCGCCGCCGGCGAGGACGACCTCGGAAAACATGCTGACCACATCAGGAAATTCGCTTATGGTCTGAAAACTGCCCAGGAACGCTGTGATGCCTGTAATAGCTGCGACTGCCGACGGCATAAACCAGGACTTCGTATAAACTCTTGTACTGCGAAAAACGTAGGCTACGGTGAAGATGAGCATAACAGTGGATATGTAGCGGATGCTCCAGTCGAAGGTCCCTGTCAGTATGTACCCCAAGCAGGCTCCCAGAACACAGCTTAGTCCTTCCGCATCCGTACCGGCTCGGCTCACCATAGCAACTCCGAAAGGCGCCAGCGTAGTCATCACGCGTACGCAGGACATTGTAAAGCCCATTATGAAATTGAGTATCAAAGCAAGTATTTTTTTGACATCGGGCCTTTCAATTGTCTGTGCCAGCGTCGCTATGCGCACCCCCGACAATTTTGTTTTCCCATTGACCGCCATATTATCCCTCCTCGGTATTATTGACATAATTATAATTTATGTCTACCGAAAAGAGGGTCATATTCCGCTGCCGAAAACTAGTTTATTGGCAGTGGAAATGGTTGGAAATGAATAAAAATTTTATGGGCCGAAAAAACTTTCGGCCCATAAAATTTCTATTGGCTGTCGCCTGTAAGCAGTTCGCCTATCAAATACACGTCTCCAGCGCCGACCGTCAATATTATATCTCCAGGAGCGGCGGCGGCGCGAAGGTTCTTAACAAGTTCATCAAAAGTCGGCAGGAAGATGGAATTCGGTATCTGCTTTGCAAGATCCGCGGAGGAAATGCCGCTTAAATTTTTTTCGCGGGCGGCGTATATTTCTGCAAGGTAGGTGATATCCGGACGACAGAGCTGCTCGACAAAATCGTCAAACAGCGCTTTTGTCCGCGTATAGGTGTGCGGCTGGAAAACCACGATCACACGCTTGTATCCCAGAGGCTCAACGGCATCAATGAGGGCTTTCAGCTCCCCCGGATGGTGGGCATAGTCGTCGTAGATGTCTGCGCCGTTGTATTTTCCCTTGAATTCAAAGCGCCTGCCCGCTCCGGTAAAGCCAGCGAGACCGTAGCTCACCGCGGTCGCGTCTATTCCAAGGCATATCGCCGCCGCCGTGGCGGCAAGAGCGTTCTTCACATTGTGCAGGCCGGGTACTCGCAGGCTGACATGGGAAAAGAACTCGCCCTTGTGCATAACGTCAAACTCTGTCTGCGCGCCTCTGCCGACTATATTCTCGGCAGAGACATCGGCGCTGTTTGAGAGGCCGAAGGTGACAATATTTCTTTCGAGAGAGCAGATCGCGTCCATAGTGTTTTTATCGTCCGCATTTGCTACTACATAGCCGTTGTCCGGTACCAGGGAAGCAAACTTCCGGAAAGACGACTTTATATCCTCCAGATCTTTGAAGAAGTCCAGATGGTCGGCCTCAATGTTCAGTATGACCGCGACAGTGGGCGAAAACGCATGGAAGGAGTTGTAGTATTCGCAGGACTCCATAACAATGGTGTCCCCCCTACCCACTCTGTGTCCCGCATGGAGCAGCGGCAGAGTGCCGCCGATCATCACGGTTGGATCGCGCTGCGCAGCCATGAGGATATGTGTGGACATTGACGTGGTCGTGGTCTTGCCGTGGGTCCCGGAAATACAGAGGGCATTTTTGTAATCGCGCATTATAGCGCCCCACGCCTGAGTTCGCTCAAAGACAGGGATGCCCCTTCTGTGAGCTTCGGTGATCTCCGGGTTTTCATCGTGTACCGCCGCCGTACGGACAACAAAGTCCGTGTCCGGCGCGATATTTTCGGCTCTGTGACCGATTTTGACATCCATGCCCAGTGAGCGCAAATGTTCTGTCTTTTCACTCTCGTTCATATCGGAGCCGCGGATAATAATTCCCATTCCGGCGAGCACCTCAGCCAGCGGTGACATGGAAACGCCGCCGATACCTATAAGGTGTCCCCTCGTACCGGGGACAAGATATTTTTCAAAGCCTGTCATAAGCTGTTCCTTTCAATTAAGGCGTGGAACCACACCATGCCTCATGCAGACGGCGGCGACATTATTCTTATTGTTCAACCACCGAAATAGTATTATAATACACTTGTCAAATCAAAACAAGTATTCCCGATAAAGGCATTTTTTACCGCACATCTGTTCGGTCCGTCTACAATTTTCATATTGAAGGAGTTGTCATAGTGTCCGTTATAAGCCCGCCAAAATATGTAGTATCCGTTCTGCTGTGCCTTGAAAGCCACGGCTTCAGAGCATATCTTGTCGGCGGCTGCGTCCGCGACTGCATCATGGGGCGCCGCCCCAACGACTGGGACATCTGTACAAGCGCTCTGCCAAGTGAAGTAATGGAGGTCTTTCACAATTCGCGGCCGACAGGTCTTAAACACGGTACAGTCACGGTTATTGAACACGGCTCCAGCGTAGAGATAACAACCTTTCGCACAGACGGCGTATATCTCGACCACCGCCGGCCCGAAAACGTACGCTTTGTTTCCGATCTCACGGCAGATCTCGAAAGGCGAGACTTCACAATAAACGCTATAGCACTGCCGCTCTCAGGCATCGCCTTCGACCCCTTCGGCGGTATGGCAGATATTGAAAACAAGCTCATACGCTGCGTCGGCGATCCCGACAGACGCTTTAATGAGGACGCTCTGCGAATGCTCCGCGCAGTACGCTTCTCCGCAACTCTCGGCTTTGAAATCGAGGAACAGACCATGGCGGCCATAAGAAAAAATGCCTATCTGGCAAAGTCTCTGGCAGCCGAGCGAGTATGTACCGAGGTCGAAAAAATCCTGCTCTCAAAAACTCCTCAAAAAATCGAAGAGCTTATACGCTCCGGACTCCTGTCCGAATACGTCTATGCAAATAAAAATGTCACAGACCTCTCCCCCATAGCGCTTATTCCGAAAAACCGCTTTCAGCGCTGGGCGGCGCTATGCGTCCTTCTCAGGCTCGGCGGCCTCATAGACAACTCCGAGGAATTTCTTCTGAAATTGCGGCTAGACTCCGCCACCGTACACAACGCCTCCCGCGGCTGTGAGCTGGCGCTGTCCGGCATCCCGCAGACAAGGCTTGAATGGAAGCGGCTGCTGGCAAAAAACGGTACAGACTGCGGAAAGTGCACAGCAGCCGCCGCGGAAGTCATGGACGGAGAAAACAATATTCGTCAGCTTCAGTCGATTATCTCCTGCGGTGATTGCTATTCTCTAAAGAGGCTCAATATCAGTGGAGACGACCTTCTGGAGCTGGGTTTTTCGGGTCCAAAGCTGGGCTGGGCTCTGGACACGCTGCTTGACTATATTCTGGAGCACCCTGCGGAAAATGTCCGGCCGCTGCTGCTTGAGAGGGCAAGGCAGCTTCTTTGAGCTGCACTTACCATTATATGAGCAATCCACACAAAAGGTTAAAGCCGCGGTCATATACCGCGGCTTATTTCATATTATGGTTCTCATAAGACCGCCCTGTCCGGAGCACAGCCGTGCGAACAGGCAGCGCAGGAAAAATCTGCTATGTCTGTTCATGTTGCGTAGTAGTGCAAAACCATTTCGCCGTAGTCTGCTTTGATAAGTCCACGCTTTTCCAAATGCCGCAGGTGGCTGTGGCACTCGCCCACGGCAAACCATTTCTGTGTAATCGGGAAATCCTCCCATGAGTTACAGCGGATTTTCCAGCTCATCTTGCCGGCTATATCATAGATGTTCAGTCCCGGATTTTTGCGCACGATTTCAAGACTCTCATCCAGACGCAGCTCGTGGTGCGACAGCAGCTCAGCAGTTCTGGCATGGAAGTCCCCGGTCTCGCGGTGGCCAGGAAGCGCGAGCTGCACATCGAACTTGTCCGTCATGCGAAGGCTGTCCAGATATGAGCCGAGCGAATCGTCGATTTCGTCCCAATGTGTGATATTGGGGGTTATATCGAACAGCAGGTGGTCGCCGGTAAACATTGTCTTCTGATCTTCCATCCACAGGCACATATGCGCCGGCGTGTGTCCCGGAGTCTCCACAGCTTTGAGCCTGTAGCCGCCGTATTCAAAGATGTCGCCGTCATCGACAGGCAGGTAATCTTCAAACTCCCTGATCGGCGAGAGCTTGCGGTCAGGCGCTTTCCACAGATGTGAGAGCTCCTCTTCAGAAAAGCCCGCGCGCTGGAATTTTACGCGGTCTCCCGCCCAAAGGGCGTCACGGGTATCTCCGAACATCCAGGGTATTTCGATGCGGCTTAAATATACGCGGCTGTTCTCTGTCACCAGAGCGGGCACAAGCCCGGAATGATCGGAATGCAGATGCGTTATGAAAAAATCGGTTTTGTTGAGGTCTATATCCAGTTCCAAAAGCCCCTGCCTGAGAGCGGCTTCGCACTCCGGCAGCTTAAAGCCGGTATCAATTACGAGATTTCTGTCCTCTCCCTTTATTACGTAGCTGTTGAGTATACGAAGCGGGTTTTTGGGAAGCGGTATTCCTATGCAAAAAAGATTAGACATTATTTCCTGAGGCATTTTATATTTCTATCTCCTAACTCACTTTTAACTGTTTTTGTAAAGTATGGCAAAGCGGTATATGATCGCTGAGACTTCCGAGCGCTTTGCTGTGTCCCGCGGACACAGGGTAGTGGCAGTCCTGCCGTTTATTATGCCGTTCTTGACCGTCCACGCCATACCCTCGGCCGCCCATGGGGAGACATAGGCATAGTCGCTGTATGAGCTGATGACGTTCAGATCCGGCTTGCCCTCAACATATCCTTTTGAAACGGCATATCTGTACAAAAAGGTGGCCATCTGCTCGCGGGTAATGTTCTGCTCTGGGTAGAAGCAGCCTCTGTCGTCCGCGCTTATTATACCTTTTGTCTTTGCCCACGCGCAGGGCTGTGCATAGTATTTGTCGTCAGGCACGTCGAGAAAAGGGTTGAAGTATCCGTTGATATTTTCGCCGCTCATGCGCGCTATAACTGTAATAAACATCCCCCGCGTCATGGTAAGCTCCGGTGCAAAGCTGGTTTTTGAGACACCGTTAAAGTATTTCCTGCCGACACAGTAGGCGATCTCATCATAGGCCCAGTGTCCGCCGACATCAGTGAAGTCCGCCATCGGATTCGTGGGCTCTGTCACAACGGGGCCGTCACCCGGTTTCTCCACTTCGACCGGCGGATCATTGTTTTTGGGGACAAAGCGGTAACTCTCCATGGCAGGCATAAAGCTCTTTATATTAAGGCCGCCGTAGCCATAAGTGGTATCATAGCCGGACGCACCCAGATCCACGGAAGACTGGCTTAGTATAGCAATAAAGTCGTCTACATTGGCGCTTCTCTCGTACTGCTTTAGTATTGCCGCCGCAGCCGCAACGTGAGGCGTTGAGAAGGACGTGCCGTTGCCTTTGACATAGCTGGAGTCTGCCGAGTATCCGGTGCTGATAAGTTCGGAACCGGGGGCAACTACGCAGACTGAGGAGTTGCGCTGTGAAAAGCTGCTGATTGTATTGCCGCTGTCTATGGAGCCGACGCCCACAACATTAGAGTAGGCGGCGGGATAGCTCAGGTCGGTGGTACCGGAGTTGCCCACGGCGGCTACAACAATGACTCCCTTGCCGCTTGCATAGTCAATAGCCTGTTTAAGACTTTGGAGATTGACAGTAATCCCAAGGCTCAGATTTATTATGTCACATTTGTATGTGTCAACGGCCTTGTATACAGCCTCGACAATATAGGATGCGTCTGTCGAAATGCTGCTGCCGAAACACTTTATCGGCACTATAGTTGCCCGGTCGCAGAGGCCGGCAATACCGATGCCGTTGTTAATAGCCGCGGTCAAGACGCCTGTGACAAATGTGCCGTGCCCAGTCTCGTCTATGGCGTTGGTAGTGCCGTTCAGGAGATTATATCCCTCTATTATGTCGGCGGACAGAAGATCCTGATGGCTCGACCTGACACCGCTGTCAATGACGGCTATTCTCACTCCCCTGCCGTCATAGCCCCTGCTCCATGCTGATGAAATGGCTATGTTTGTCAGCGCCCATTGACGGCTGCAGTATTGGTCGTTTGTCAGGGCGTAGAGTTCTGCCGGGGCAGTCTCCTCAACCTCGCCAATGAGGTAGGCCTTCGCGTCCCTCTCGTAGTATTCCAGACTGCCTCTGAGCTTTTTTACAAGGTCGTAATTATCCGTGCGGTACAATCCGGCGTCGGCATAGATCTCGGTCAGACCGTACTCCTCTGCCAGGGAGAGCTCATCCTCTGAGAGCTTCACAATATATGTGCCGTCCTCACTGGGATATACCTCCGCAGCCAGGCAGGGGCAAAGAGATGACAGCAATATTGCAATCGCCAGAATAATTGAAATGTTCTTCACGTTGCGCCTCCTATAAAAGCAGCAGTCGGTGCTGACGCCAGCGTCTCATTTTCTGTCTTTCAAAAAGTCTTCCATATATCTTATTTGCTCCATGACGCTCTCGTGAGAGGGACCGCCCGGAACACTCCTTGAACTGACACAGGTATCAAGTGATATCGCCTTATACACATCGCTGTCAAATATGGGTGAGAGCTTCTGATATTCGGAGAGCTCCAGCGTCTCCAAGGTCTTCTCTTCGGCTATGCAGTGATTCACGAGCCTGCCTACTATAGTGTAAGCGTCACGGAAAGGCATCCCCTTTTTGACAAGGTAGTCAGCACAGTCTGTGGCGTTTATAAAACCTTTTCCCGCCGCGGCACGCATATTTTCGGGTATCACGCGCATAGTCTCAAGCATAGCGGTAAATACGGGCAAGCAGTTCTCTACGGTGTCTACCGTATCAAACACCGGCTCCTTGTCCTCCTGCATGTCCTTGTTGTAGGCCAGCGGCAGCGCCTTCATAACCGTCAGGAGCGCCATGAGGTCGCCGTACACTCTGCCGGTCTTGCCGCGCACCAGCTCGGCAATGTCCGGGTTTTTCTTCTGGGGCATGATAGACGAGCCCGTGGAGTAGGCGTCGTCCAGTTCGATGAACTTGAACTCCCATGAGCACCAGAGGATTATCTCCTCTGCCAGCCTTGAAAGGTGCATCATGAGCAGGGAGATGGTCCCGAGAAATTCGACGGCATAGTCGCGGTCTGAAACGCCGTCCAGACTGTTCTGTGTGATCCGGGCAAAGCCCAGCTCGTCCGCCACAGCTCTGCGGTCTATCGGATATGTAGTTGCGGTGAGCGCCCCGCTGCCGAGAGGACACTCGTCCATCCTCTCAAGGCAGTCCTCAAGGCGTGTAACATCGCGGCGGAGCATATTAGCGTAGGCCATCATGTAGTGTGCAAAGGTGGACGGCTGCGCCCGCTGGAGGTGCGTATATGCCGGCATTATAACGTCTATATTTCTCTTTGCTATATTAATCAGGGTCTCAATAAGGTCAAGCTCCATCCTATGTATCCGCCTGATCTCACCCATAAGGTAATAGCGGAAGTCCAGTGCGACCTGATCGTTGCGGCTTCTTGCGGTATGCAGACGCTTGCCCGCGTCCCCGATGCGGCGTGTCAGCTCGCCCTCGACAGCCATGTGGACGTCCTCCACATCGTTGCCGAATGTAAGCCTGCCTGCTTCGATATCCGCCAAAATCTCCCTGAGCCCAGAGTGGATCTTATCCCTGTCCTCCTCTGAAATGATCCCCTGCCTTGCGAGCATTGCAGAATGGGCAAGGCTGCCCTCGATATCCTGCTTATACAGACGAAAGTCAAACCCGATGCTGGCATTAAGTTCGTCCACCAGCGCGTCAGTATTCTTGTCAAATCTCCCCGACCAAAGTTTCATAATTTCCCTCGCTGATATGTTCAAATATGTGTCCCGCCGCCATCAGAACAGCGGCGCAAGTATCTTTAAAACGGAGTCAAAGGCCCGCTCTAGATATCCGAAAAAGCCGGTTTTTATTCTCTCCTCAAAAGTGACCTCGTGAGAGACCTCAAAGGTTTCCAGCGCGTCATCCCTGACATCCAGAACCGCCTCATTGCCGCTCATAAGGACTCCGCACTCGAACTGCAGATACAGGCTGCGGTAATCTGAGTTTACAGTGCCTACAATGGCGGTCTCGTCGTCACAGACATAGCTCTTTGAGTGGAGGAAGCCCGGGGTGTATTCGTAAACTCTCACCCCTGCCCGCAGGAGCGGTATTGTATAGGAGCGTGTGATGCGATATGTCAGCTTCTTGTCCGGTATGCCCGGTATCGCCATGCGTACATCAACGCCGCGCTTTGCGGCCATCCTCAGCGCCATGGACATCTCGTCGCTGATGGCCAGATAGGGTGTGAATATGAATATATAGTCCTTGGCGCGGGATATCATATCGGTGTAGAGGTTTACTGTGACCGCCTCATAGTCAAAGGGCGAGTCACAAAACGGCTGAACATAGCCGTCCGCTTCAAACTGTCCCTCATACTCCTCATGTGGCATATATTGCTCGATGTCCTTGTCTCCCGGCCGAAAAGCATTCCACATCTGAAGGAACATCGCCGTGAAGTTCCAGACGGCTTCGCCTATGAGCATGAGGCCGGAGTCCTTCCAGTGGCCGAAGCGGCTTCGGTGGTTGATGTATTCGTCAGCCAGGTTAAGGCCGCCGGTAAAGGCGACATTGCCGTCCACAACTATCATCTTGCGGTGGTCGCGGTTGTTCATAACTACAGCAACGACAGGTATAAACGGGTTGAATCGCAGGCATTTTATTCCCATGGTCTCCAGCTCTTTGTCATAGCCGTTGGGCAGCTTGGAGAGGCAGCCGAAGTCGTCGTATATTATGCGGACATCCACTCCCTCGCGGGCCTTCTCGCGGAGAATGCCGAGAACACTGTCCCACATAAGCCCCTCCTCGATTATGAAATATTCGACAAAGATGAACTTTTCGGCCTTTTTGAGTTCCTCAAGTATGTCCGGAAACTGAAAGTCGCCGAGTGAATAGTACTTGACAGCGGTATTCTGCCAGACAGGAAAGCCGCATCTGTGTGAAAGATAGTGCGCACACCCCGCGGCACGGGGCATAGCCCTGCGGAAAGCCTGTTCGGCCTCTGGTTTTTGGCTCAAATACTCCTGAATACCCTCCATGCCCGCGTCAATCTTGCGCCGCATGAAGATAGATGCGCGCTTGTCGCCCCATATGAGGTATATAAGTCCGCCAAATACAGGAGCTATCACAATCAGCAGGACCCAGCCCATACGGTAGGCTGTAACGTCGTCCTTGTTGACAATATAAAGGGCCATTACGATGCTTAGTATCTGAAATATATTCGAAAGCCAGTCCATATTATTGGACGCTTTGTTTACCAAAAGAATTAGCCAAACAATCTGCATTATAATAAGCAGAAAGGTCACTATCATTCTGCCCGAGGCAGTTTTTTTCTTTCCAGAGCCGTTCAATGGTCAATTCCTCCGCGAATTCTGCGTATATGCGTATATTCGTATAATTATAACATCCTCAGCGAAATAAATAAAGTACTTTCGAAGTATTTTTAGTTAATATAGAAGTGTATTTGTAACTTTTTGAGACGTGGAGATTATTATGAAAGTAAAGGTATATGTATCGGCGCTGATTTTGATAGCTTTAACCGCCTTAAAACTTCTCGTACCGGACGAGGCAGACAGGCTGCGGAATATAATTATGCCCGAAATAATGGGAAAGACCGATTTTCGTACGCAGATGCTGTCCCTTGGTTCAAGGCTGTCCGGCGGCGACACAGTACGTGTCTCGGAGGACAACGACGTCAGTAAATCCCCTGTCGACGCAAAAGGCGGCCCCCTCGACATCTCCGGAGACTTCGTTCTGGCGGACATGGTTGCGGAAAACCTCATCGGATTCGCAGACACCAATACCGCGGCGGAAGACGAGTCTTCCGAGAGCGCCTTGCCTCCGCCCGCCGACGACGAAAAGAGAAAAAAGCAGGCGGCTTTTCTTGAGGTACAGTCGGCATTCTCCGACTACGTGATTCCCGCCGAAGTCAGCTATGATATACCTGTTCTACCCTTTGAATACGCCTGCCCGGCAGACGCCACCGTCAGCTCCGCCTTCGGCTACCGTGTCCACCCCACCCATGGAGATGTCCGCTTTCACTACGGTACGGACTACGCGCTCGGTGACGGCGAAGAAATTCACGCCTTTGCCGGCGGCACTATTGCAGCTGTTCAGCGCTTTTCCGGCTATGGCCTCACACTCGTCATCGACCACGGAAACGGCTGCTCAACTCTGTACGCCCATTGCAGTCAGATACTGGTAGAGGCGGGCGACAGTGTCCAGCTTGGACAGCCCGTGGCTCTGGCGGGGCACTCGGGAAAGGTCACGGGGCCTCATCTGCATTTTGAGCTGGAGATAAACGGTCTGCGTTACAATCCCGAGCTGTGCTTCTGATGGGCTTCCAGATTCGGATCAGTACAGGCTTTATACTTCTGGCGGCGCTGCTGTTTTTCTTTGACGACTGCGGGCTGATTGCAGCGTGCATGCCCGCTATTGCAGTTCACGAGCTGGGGCATGTGCTGGCTATGCGTTCTTTCGGCGTCAGCCCTATCCGCCTCACCGCCGACACATCCGGGCTTTCACTGGACTACGCCGGCAGCCTCGACAGCACCTCCGAGTTTTTTGTCGCGCTCTCCGGTCCGGCGCTGGGTCTGATGTTCGCTCTGGCCTGCTCAAAGCTCGGCAGGGCGCTGAACAGCGAATACCTGCTGCTTTGCTCGGGTCTCGGTACTGTGATCAATCTGTTCAATCTCCTGCCTTCCGTACCGCTGGACGGAGGACGGGCCCTGCGCTGCCTGCTCTACCGAATAAGGTGCGGCGAGGCAGCGGTCACAGTTTTGGGATATGCCACCGCAGCGGCGCTGATATCCTTCGGACTGTGCTTAATTGCGCGCGGCCTCGGCTTTGCGCCGTTCATCGCGGGCGTCTGGCTGCTGATTCTCCAAAGAAAGAACACTTGTAAACAGACAGAAGGAAGTGTAAAATAGAGAAAACACGTATATCGGATGTGGACTATGGACAAGAGACTTACACACATTTTACCAAAAGTGCAGAAACCCGCGCGCTATACGGGCGGCGAGTATAATCAGGTCATAAAAAGCAAGGCAGATGTGGACCTGCGCATGGCGCTGTGCTTTCCCGATACCTATGAGATCGGCATGTCTAATCTCGGCATCAAGATACTCTACGGCATTACCAACGAGATGGAGGGAGTCTGGTGCGAGCGTGTTTTTGCGCCCTGGGGCGACATGGAAAACGAGATGCGCAAGTCACATATACCCCTCTGGGCGCTCGAGAGCGGAGACCCGCTGTCGGAATTTGATATCATAGGCTTTTCTCTCGGCTATGAGATGGCCTACACCAATGTGCTGAACATGCTTGACTTGGCAGGCATACCCATACACTCCTCTGAGAGGACGGAGCTTCTTCCAATCGTTTTTGCCGGCGGTACGAGCTGCTGCAACCCCGAGCCCATGGCGGATTTTTTTGACCTTATGGCCATAGGCGAGGGTGAGGACATGAACCGTGAGCTGCTTTTGCTTCTGCGCGAAGCAAAGCGGGGCGGCTGGGCAAAAGCGGAGTTTCTGTCCAAGGCCGCTGAGATCGGCGGCATTTACGTTCCCTCTTTCTACGAACCGTTTTACAATTCAGACGGTACTCTCAGTGAGCTTCGTGTAAAAGACGGCGCTCCGGAGCTTGTAACCAAACGTATCGTAGAGGATTTTGACAACAGCTATTTTCCCACCTCGCCTGTTGTACCCTCCACGGAAATTGTCCACGACCGCGTAACTTTAGAGCTGTTCCGCGGGTGCATCCGCGGCTGCCGCTTCTGTCAGGCCGGCTACGCATATCGTCCCGTCCGCTCCAGAAGCGTGGACAAGCTGGAAGAGCAGGGTATAGCTTCCCTGGAAAACACGGGTTATCAGGAGATCACCCTATCTTCACTCAGCACCAGCGACTATCGGCCGCTGGGCCGGCTCTGCGACGGTCTTCTCGACTACTGCGTACCGCGCAGTATAGGACTCTCCCTGCCCTCTCTTCGCGCGGACAACTTCTCCATAGAGCTTATGGGTAAGGTCCAGCAGGTCCGCAAGAGCGGCCTCACCTTTGCCCCGGAAGCGGGTACTCAGCGCCTGCGGGATGCCATCAACAAAAACGTCAGCGAAGAAGACCTGCTGAACACCTGCCGTATAGCCTTTGAGGGCGGCTGGAGCAATGTGAAACTGTATTTCATGCTGGGTCTGCCGACGGAGACCGATGAGGATGTGCTGGGCATAGCAGACCTGGCCATGAAGGTCCTCGCCCTTTGGAAACAGCACGCATCCAACAAATCCAGAGGCGTGCGAATCACAGTCTCCACCTCCTGCTTCGTCCCCAAGCCCCACACGCCATTTCAGTGGGAGGCCCAGGTGGATATGGACGAGTACCGCCGCCGTGTGTCGCTCCTGCGCAGCCATCTCCGCGCCAAGGCTATAACCTACAACTGGCACGACGCGGACACAAGTCTTATTGAGGCGGTTCTCTCCCGCGGCGACAGACGCATCGGCGCCGTGATTGAGGAAGTCTGGCGCTCCGGCGGCAAGCTGGACAGCTGGTCGGAGTATTTTTCCTTCGGCCGCTGGATCTCCGCTTTTGAGAAATGCGGCCTCGACCCGAAATTTTATGCCTGCCGCGAGAGAAATATTGACGAGCTTCTGCCCTGGAGCCGTGTCAGTATGGGCGTAAAGCCGGAGTTTATGTGGAATGAACGCCAAAAGTGCTACAGAGCGGAGCTGTCCCCGGACTGCCGCAAAAAGTGCACAGCCTGCGGCGCTCTCTCACTGATGAGCGGAGGTCGCTGTGATGAATGAAAGCAGCCTCAGGCTCAGGCTCTCAAAAACGGGCCGAGCCGTCTACATTTCCCATCTCGACCTCATGCGCACGATGCAGCGCGCCTTCCTGCGCGCGGATATGCCTCTGAAATATAGCGAGGGCTTCAACCCCCACGCGCAGATATCTTTTGCTCTGCCGCTGTCACTTGGAACGGCCAGCGAGTGCGAGCTGATGGACTTCAAGCTGAGCTCTTTCATGGCGCTGCCGGAGATAGCTTTCCGGCTGAACCGCGTTTTGCCCGAGGGACTGCATGTTCAGGAGGTCTACGAGCAGGATCGCAAGTTCAGGCATATAAAATGGCTGGACGTGGAAGGCGTTTTTGAGTATAATCTCCGCTCCCCCGCACTTGTTCTGCCTGAGCTTACGGACTTTTTTGCGCGGGACGGCATAGTAATAGAGAAAAAAACAAAAAGCGGCACAGGCGAGATGGACATATCCCCCGCCATACGCAGCATTCTCTTTGACTGCGGCAGCACAACCGTCACGCTGCGAGCCACCCTCTCGGCGCAGGAGCCGACCATGAACCCCGACAACCTTGTTTCGGCGCTCAGGCAGCTTGCGCCGGACCTCGCCCCCGATTTCGCGTATTTTACACGCAAACAAGTCTACGATGCGGACATGAATGTGTTTCGCTAGATGATTTCTCTTGACAAGACGTGCAAAATTAACTATACTTTCAGTTGCACGCTTCGGGGTGTGGCGAAGCTTGGTATCGCGCTTGGTTCGGGACCAAGAGACCTCGGGTTCGAATCCCGACACTCCGACCAAAATAACGCCTAACATTTAGGCAATAAAAGCCCGCAAATCATTGATAAAACAGTGGTTTGCGGGTACTTTTTATGCTTTTTCTTCCTTGCCTGTATTGCCGTTTTAGTCCCTTTGTCTGCCCTAATTATAGTAAGCAAGGGGATTATTACAAATATTTCAGCATAGCATATTCTTGCATGGGCATTCCCGCAGTCCTCTTGAGATCAAACGGGAGCTCTGCTGCCTTTTGTAAAAATACTTTTATGTACCCGGGGGGGCGCGAATCATCATATCGTTAACCTCCTTTCAATAAAATCTATGTATTATTGAAAAAATTTATTCACGTATCTTACACCGAATGTGACTAAAAAAATATGGAACATATTCGGCAATTTTTTCAAGCACCAGATGCTAATAATAATATGTCAGCTCTATGCTGTGGATTGAAATGGTGTAAGATATGTGAACAGACTGATACTTGATACTAGTAAATCAGACGAAAAGGAAATCTGAAAAGAGGCGTCCCCTAGCCGTAACGGCTAGGGGACGCCTCTTTAATTTTTAAGGCTTTACAACTACAGACAGACCTCCGCTATTTCCGACTGGCTGTGTACCTCATTGTTTATCAGACTCAGATCTATTATTCGTGTACAGACCCTCTCTGCCAGATGCTGATTGTGCGTGACCACAATCAGCCCCATGTTTCTTTTTTCGGCTTCATTGAGAACGACGTTCCAAAGCTGCGCCTGAGTAATGACGTCCAGCATTGTGCTCATCTCATCAGCTATCAGGAACCTTGTCCCTTCAAACAGCGACCTCGCGACACAAAAGCGTTGGAGCTCTCCGCCCGACAGCTCTCTGGGAAATCTTGTAAGCCATTGCTTTTCTATCCCCAGTCTGCTGAGCAGCTCCTCATTCATAAAGCCCGATTCTTCGAGTACACGGCCCATTTTCCATCTCGGGTTTATTGCTTTTTCAGGGTGCTGGTAGATCAGTTGCACGGGACATACTCCTTTGCCGCGGAGCGGCTTGCCGTCCAGCAGCACCGATCCGGACATGGGTGTCAGATATCCCGCCATGAGCTTTGCAAGCGTGCTCTTTCCATACCCGCTCGGTCCGACTATACCAACTCTCTCGCCTTCGTCAATATGCATACTGACATCTTTTAGTATGCTTTTGCCATTGCTGCTGTATTTAAAGGATATATTTTTAGCCTCAAGTCGCATGAAAGCACCTCACAAATCCACCGCGCAGCTCTCTCATTTCAGGTATTTTCTGTCTGCATTGCTTCTCACACATTGAGCATCTCGGCGAGAACAGGCAGCCCGATGGAAGGCTCCCCGAAAAGGGCTGAAAGCCATCAAGCGGTTCAAAACCGTTCTGGGGCATGGCCCGCCAAAGCGCCTTGCTATATGGATGGCGGAGAGACTCCTCCCCGCTCAGAAAGTCCCCGGAGGAGGCCAGCTCAAGAGTTGTTCCGGCATAGAACACCGCAATTTTATCCGCAAAATTGAGAGCGAGGTCGATGTCATGGGTTATGAGCAGGACACCCTTTCCCTCATCGGCAAGCTCTCTGAAAATCCGAAGCGCCTCGATCGCCTGACCCGTCTGCATACCGGGCGTCGGCTCATCCGCGATGACAAGCTCGGCGTCTCCTATTACGGCTGTTGAAACAAGCACCCTTCTCGCCATGCCGCCTGAGAGCTGGTATGGATACTGCTTTCCGACAGACTCGTCCAACTCCAGCCTGTTAAAAATGCCTTTCAGGGCCGGAATTTTCTTCTTTGCGTCCTTTCCGGCTCCCAAAACCTGCTTTTCCACCCGCATCAGCGGGTCAAGATATGTGACCGACTGCGGTACAAGCGCTATCTGCCTGCCGCGCAGCTTCTCCTGATACTCAGGCGTCATATCCTCCCCCTGATACTTCATCGCACCTTGTATGGCTGCGTTTTCCGGCAGTATGCCCATAATAGCGTGTGCGAGCAAGCTCTTTCCCGACCCGCTCGAGCCCACTACCGCAAGGATCTCTCCCCTGTCGACAGAGACGCTCAGGTCAGAAATAACTTTCAGTTCCTTCTGTACCAGTCCTCTGTCGTACATTTTGAATGATACAGACAAGTTCTGCACATCCAGCAGATGTTCGTGTTTACAAACCATATATGCACCTCACTCCTGTGCGCTGTACGGGTCGATAAGCATTTTCAGATTATCTCCCAAGCGGTCAAACAGGATTACTATTATAACCAGCGTCAGCCCCGGGAAGAAAGCCAGCCACCACATACCTGAGGAGAGATACTTCATACTTTCCGACAGGATTATTCCAATTGCCGGCTGCTCAGGGGGCAGACCATAGCCAAGAAAAGAGATCGACGCCTCGTGCAGGATAGCATGAGGAAACATGAGTACAAGCCCTACAACAAACTGCGGTATCATATGGGGCAATATATGGTTTATCAGAATCCAGCCATTGCTTTTACCCAGCTTTCTAGAGACGGCTATGTACTGCTCCGACCTGAGCTGCAGCACCTCGGCGCGTATCAAACGGGCGAGGCTTGTCCAGTGCGTTATGGCTATTCCGGCCAGAAGCCCCTTAAGTCCCCTGCCGCACGCAAAAGAAATTAGGATAATGAGAACAAGGTGCGGAACGCCCATTACAAGGTCAATAAGCCAATTTATAAAGCCGTCGAGCGTTTTCGAGCCTGTTGCAGCGGCTATCCCGACCAGTACAGCGATTACCGCACTTATCAAAGAGGCAACAACGCCGACTACAATGCTGATGCTCAGCCCTTTCATTGTACGGGCAAACAGATCCCTGCCCAGCCAGTCGGTACCAAACAGGTGCTCAAAGGACGGCTTCTGCTTTGCGTTTGTAAAATCGGCGGCAACGGCTTCGTCACTTATAAGCACGCCCGCCAGCAGAGCGGACGCAATAATGGCCGAGATCAGGATAATTAAAATCACTGTTTTTGTCCTTCTGTTTATTCGTTTTCCATGAAAAACAGAACTATTTTGTACTGTCAGTTCATTCATTGGCATAGCTCTCCTTGATCTGTGGATCTATTGCCCCGTAAAGCAGATTTGCAATCATGTTTCCCGTGAAGACAAATAAAGCGGAAAAAAGAGTGATGCCAAGTAGAAGCGGTACATCAGAGTTCAGTCCTGCCGCAGAGACGGCCGAGCCGAGCCCGGGGTATGAAAACACATTTTCCGCTAGTACCGAACCTCCGAACAGCTCTGCAAATGATGCGAACTGCAGCGTTAGCGCAGGCATTATTATATTGCGGTAGCCGTGACGCTTCATTATCTGCCGCTTGCTCTCACCCCTTGCTTTGGCAAACAGCACATAGTCGCTCTCAAGAACATCAATGAGTTTCTGTCTTGTGTGCAGCGCTACATTTGCAAAGGACAAAAGGCTGAGCGTCAGAGCCGGAAGTATGAGATGGTGTATCTGCTGCCATATTGTTACATCGCTGTTCATTACCCCGATCGGAGAACTGAAGCCTATCGGAAACCACCCCAGCCACACCGAAAACAGAAGCAGCAGGAGCAGGCCCAGCCAAAATGTGGGAACAGAGCAGAGGAGCAGGCATATCCTTTTTAAAATCTTATCTGCCGCTCTATCTCTGTTTGCCCCCATTACACATCCGAGAATAAACCCTATGACCCCTGAGAAAACCCAGGCGCAGAGCATCAGCGCAAATGTATTGGCAAATTTCTCTCTTATCACGTCTATCACAGGGCGTCTGTACAAAAGAGATGTCCCAAAATCTCCGTGAAGAATTGCACTCAAGCAGTTTTCAAATCTCTCCACAGGAGGATCGTTAAGCCCCCAGTAGTCCTCCAACTCCGCTCTCTGCTCCGGGCTTACGCTTCCCACGCTCAGAACATATTGCTGCACTGGGTCGACCGGCGACAGGCTTACAAGGGTAAACCCGATCACGCTGACCGCAAACAACAGAGTGATGACCCGGAGAGCATATCTGAAAAAGACATTTGTAATCCGTTTTACGATCATATCTGCTCCTTTTTACTCAAACGGGAGCGCAGCAGCGCCGCGCTCCCGTCTGTAATCTCTGAGTTATTTCCAAATCCAGTCCTTCAGGTTCTGAATAAGCGGCATAGAGGCCCCGTGCGCGTGGAGCTGCTGCTCGCCGATATCAAGTCCGTCACGGACATAATACAGATGCTGCATGTTTACAAGCCATACCCACGGGCAGTCGCCCTTCATAGCAGTACCTGTCGAGCCGTCCCACTGAGCCTTCTTCCAGTTTTTGTTCGCATCGTCAGGGCTAAGGGCTTTCATTGCGGCGTCAAGGTATTTGTCGACAGCAGGATTTGAGTAGCCCTCGGGATTATAGTAGTCGTCCTTTAGCATGTTGTCCGAGTGGTACAGGCAATAGCTGGTGTACGGGTTGGACGAGCCCCAGCCCATCAGCACCGCTTCTGAGAACATGCGTTTGGAAATATCGTCCCAGCTCGTGCCCTCGACAACTATGCTTATTCCGATCTCCTTTGCCTGAGCGGCCGCCGCCATCGCCAACGCCTGACGGAACGAGTCGCCGCTGGGATATATACAGGTAAACTCCGCTTTAAGTCCATCCTTTTCAACTATGCCGTCGCCGTCGCCGTCTGTCCATCCGTTATCGGAGAGGAGCTTCTTCGCATATTCGACATCGGTGTCGATTTTGACATCGGGGTTATTCCAGGGCATACCGTCGTTTTCAGAATAGGCGTGAGTTGCAAATCCGTTCAGCGCCTCTTTGGCGATCTGGTCCCTGTCAAAACCATAGGCGAGCGCCTGGCGTATCTCAAGATTACATGTGACATCGTTTCCGTAGGGATACCCACTCTCGGTCTTCTTGCCCTCATTTGGCATCACAGGCATCGTCAAACCTCTGTTGTCGAGAGAAGATACCACCTTCAGGTTGTAGCCGCTTATGTCCTCCGTCGCAAGAGTTGCGGAGGTCAGAGCCACGTCCACCTGTCCGGATTTTACCGCCGCGAACGCCGCGTCCTCCTCCATGAAAACTAAAGTGACATTTTTTATCTCAGGAATCTTTCCATAATAGTCTTCGTTGGCTTTCAGCATGAGCTGCTCGCCCTTATTCCACTGGACAAATACGAAGGGACCGGAGCCTATCGGCTGTGTACCGTAGCTGTCGCCGTAAGCATGCTCAGGTACAATTCCCGTTGTCGCTATGGTATTCAGGAACGTAGACGTGGGCCTGTCGAGCGTGAAAACCACCGTATCATCGGCCGTAGCTTCCGCTTTGTCCATAAACGTGAGGTCAAGAGACGACTGGCTTTTCTTTGCCGTGTTAAATGTAAAAGCGACGTCGGAAGCTGTAAGCGGCTCTCCGTCGGTAAACTTGACATCATCCCGGATCTTGAACGTCCAGCTCAACCCGTCTTCGCTGACCGAATAGTCCGTCGCCAGATCGTTTACAAAGGTCATGTCCTGCTTGTATTCGACCAAGGTACTCTGTATAAGAGGAGTAGTCCCATGTCCCCAGCCGATACAGGGGTCAAGAGACGAGGGTTCCGACGAAATCGCGATGACTACAGTGTCCTTCGCAGTCTCCGCGTTTGCAGCAGACGCAGGGTCTGTGGGCTTGGTTTTGCCCTCTCCGCAACCTGCAAGGGCCGCCATAAGTATTGCCGCTGATAATAGAGATGTTAGTATTGATTTTTTTACTTTCATTTTGATCCCCTTTTCAAATAGAATTGTGCATTTTTTTACAAAGAAGCACATAAAGAGAACTACTTTGTGACATTATGCCATATACAAAAACCGTCAGCAAGCCCCCCGGGGGGTCATTTTCCGCAAAGCTCCGCTCTGTTAGCGCACACATAAATCTTCGGTCTTTTGAATAATCATATATGAAGCCCCAATGTCGATTCGTCTTTTTCTTGCATATTCCGCCGGATCGCGTTACAATCACTACATGTGAGGTGTGACCGGATTGACTATTGTTTTAATCTACATTATTGCAGCCCTGCTGCCGGCCTATTTCCTGCTCCGCTATATATACAGGCATGACGCCGTCGAGAAGGAGCCGCCCGGACTTCTGCTCAAGCTGTTTGTTTTAGGCATTCTGGCCGCGATACCCGCCGGTATTTTTGAGTACATGGGCGAAGATCTTCTAAAAAAATATATAGACGCAAGCAGCCCTCTGTACTCCGTAACCCTCGCCTTTCTTGTCGTCGCCGTGGTCGAGGAGGGCGTAAAGTATCTGTTTCTGAAACTGTCGACCTGGAACAATCCAAACTTCAATTACCGGTTTGACGGCGTTGTTTACGCAGTCTTTGTCTCCGTGGGCTTCGCCGCCATCGAGAATATAATGTACATCTTCAGCTACGGTCTCTCAGTAGCTCTGCCCAGAGCGCTGCTTGCAGTCCCGGCACACATGGGATTTGCCGTATTTATGGGAGCATTCTACGGCAGCGCACAGGTCTGCCGTTCACAGGGCAGAGATGCCGCTATGCGCAGATACCTCTTCCTGAGCTATTTGCTGCCGGTCTTTCTCCACGGCTTGTACGATGCCTGCGCTATGCTGCACACCACGTTCACAATCCTTTTTTTCTACGCTTTTGTTATCATTATGTATATTATCGTCATACGCCGTGTAAAACTAGAGGCACAGCGGGACACGCAGATATAAAAGCGGCATAAAGAACGCCACCCGGTGGGTGGCGTTCTTTATGCCGCTTTGTCTATGTTCGGATTATTCTCCCGTCAGCAGCGCTACAAGCGAATTTTTGAAGCGGAAGATAGCAAAAACAAATGCTATTGCGCAAACTCCGAGAACTGCGATAGCAGCCGTCTGCAGACCTGTGTTGAACTGCTCGTAAGTAACCATATTGATTGTATACTTATTGAGAAGAATAAGGTGATATACATTTGCAGCAATTGCAGCCAGGAGTGTTAACAACCCCATTACGATACTTCCCTTTATCTTCCCTACACTCGGCATTTTTGCCGCAGCGGAGCCGATGATACCGGTGATTATGGCGAGGAGTCCCGCAACCATTGCAATTATGTAACAGTAAAGTCTGCCCATGAGCTCTTCGGCGGTGGCCTGGGTCGCCTCTTCAACAGCGGTTCTTCCGGCAACAATGGGGTCCACGCCGTCATCTATCAGTTCTGCCACTCTCTCGTTCTCTCTGAGGGTCTCAATACCCGCCGCAACTTTGGCCTCGCCGTCCTCAAAGGTCTTGAGCTTCTCCTTACCTGCTGCAAGCTTGCCCTCAGCGTCTGACAGCGATGCGTATCCGTTGGATAGCTGACCTGCCGCTGAGTTTAGTTTGGACTCTCCTGCCGATATCTGGGACTTGGCGTCGCTCAGAGTCGCCTTGCCATTGGTTAGCTGTGCCTCCGCTGCTCCGAGTCTGGCCTTTGCGTCCGCCAGCTGAACTTCGGCATCTGCGAGAGTCGCTTTGCCTTCGGCTAGCTGTGTTTCGGCGGCCGCAAGCTGCTGCTGGCCGGCCTCGTACTGTGCAATTCCCGCATAGGCCTCGTCGATCTTGGCCTGTATCTCAGCAGGGATTAAGCCGCCTGCCTGGCCAAGAGCGATTGCGTTCTGTACTATAGAGGAGCCCAGAATGGCTTTTCCCATCTGGTACTTAGGAGTCGCCGCCTCAAGTGTGGCTTTACCCTGCTCATAAGCCTGGACACCGGCATCATATTTTGCCTTGCCCTCAAGGTATTCCTGGTACTTCTGATTGTAGAGAGCAAGACCCGCTTCATATTCCGAAACGCCCGCATTGTATTTTGCGAGGCCTTCATTGTACTGCTGCTTGGCGGACGAGAGAGTAGCCTGACCTGCGTTATACTGTGCCTGACCGGAAGTGAGCTTAGATTTACCTGCTTCATACGCTTGGGTCCCATTTTCATATGCCACTTTGCCGTCTTCATAGGCCTTGCGATTTTCTTCAAGAGTGCCGATCCCGTCCTCCAGAAGTTGAATGTTCGCAAGAGCCTCTTCTTTTTCGGCAGTCTTTACTCCCTTGGCATCAAGAACCTTCCTGAAGCCGAGACCGCCTGCAGCCAGCATAAAAATGCCGGCAACTATCAGAATGATGCTGCAGACCCTAAGGAAATTTCGTCCCTTCACTTTTAATGTACCTCCCAAATAGTTTTAATTCTTTCAATCCCTTCTACAGAGCAAAATAAAAGACATTTTAGGCCAGCCCCCTTCAAAAGCGTGCCCCGGGAACAAATTCGACATAAAAAACTCTTTTTATTCCCTTTTATATATTAATTATTAGCAGACATTGGTTACATGAGAGTTACTTTTTAAATAATACAGAGTTTTATGAAATTATTCCTTCTTTCCCCCAAATAGAAGGAGTTTGGGCCGCTATCTTGTCAGTACATTTTATTTATAAACTCATCCTTTGATACTTATATAACAAAATAATAAATTGCAGTGAGGGCAATAAGCTGTATGTGGTAGCACAAAAAAGGCAGCCGATATCGGCTGCCTTTTAAAGAGATGTTTTCTTATCTCATATATCACCCCGGGAGCGCCCGGAATAAATGTCTGTAGCTTGCTTTGTAATCATCGTTGGCCTCTAGGCGCACACTTTTCATCGCCGCGCCGCGGCAAACAAAATGGGAAGAAGCGCGCTGATAAGCCGGCGAAGTTTTTGTGTTTTATTGATATACTCGTTTTTCCGCCGCAGCCGTCTTCTGGACCCAAGTTAAGAAAATACCGGTCCCGACACACTCACTTCTTGCCGTTGACTGCTGTCTTCAATTCTTTCCCCGCCTTGAAAGTCGGAACCTTGCACTCCGGGATCTTCATGCTCTCACCTGTCTTGGGATTTTTGCCGGTACGTGCCGAACGCTTCTTCACGTCGAAGGTACCGAAGCCAACAAGACGTACGGCATCGCCCTCCTTTAGGGATTTTTTGACGGAAGCAATATAAGCGTCCAAAGCTGCGGCGCAATCCTTCTTGCTAAGGCCGCTCTCTGCAGCCATGTTGCTGATAATCTCCTGTTTGTTCATTCTACTCTTCCTCTCTTTGATATTATTTTTGTTGCTCACACCATAAAGGGCTGTAAGCCGCCAAAAACCTCAAACGCCATTTTCTAAGGCAACAGAGATAACAAACGACGGCAACTGACAATATTATTGCACATAAAATCACAGTTGTAAAAGCTTTTGTCGAACTTCGCCCAGAAAACCAGCCAGAATCAGATTTTTTTGTGTACATTGTCAAATCCATTCTATAAAAATTGGTTGTTTTACAGGCTGAACACAGTGATAAGGCAGTCCACAAACCTTTGCGGACTGCCTTATGAGTGTTTTTACGCTGTCAGCCAACAGTACGCTGAGATATTCCCTTGATGGAGGAAATAACCCAGTCATAGTCCTTTGCGGAAATAATACTGTCACAGTAGGGGCATCTGGCGCTCTGGTTGATCTCCACAGGCGCACCGCACGACGGACAGTGGATGGAGCTGACGCCTTCGCTGCCGCTGCCGGCAGGAGCGGGTGTCTGCATCCCCTTAGAGCGGACGAGCGTCCATTCGTAGCACATGAACTTCTCAGCAGTCTTTGAGCCGCTTATAAGCTTTCCGGTCTTGTCGTTAACGGTGTAGTCAACTATACGGGTATTGACAATAGCCACGATGGAATCGTTGACTTCGTCCCTCTTCCAGCCGCTTATGTTTACGTCCAGAACCGCGATGCGCTCTACATAATTTGTACAACCCGCCTTTGAGATATCGTCAAGCTGGCGCGCAAACTGGCTGTACAGTGCGTCTGTCATGTGGGCGCGCATGGGCTCGAAATCCTTGTCCTGCCATGCGTTCTGCATCTGAACATAGAGGTTTGACACCTTCTCTTTAATTTTCGCTTCGGAGAAGTTTGGATCGACGTCCAGCAGAGTGCTTATAGGAGACAGATCCGCTGCTCCCGTAGGTGCGGCTCCCGCTGAAGACGAAGCTGAAAATCCAGCGCTTTTTTTCTTTGAGGCGATAGCAACTATAATCAATACAATGACGACAATAGAAACAAGCGAGCCCAAACTGAAGTCACCGGAATCAGTACTCGAGTAATCAGAATCCCCCCAATCAGAACTCCAATCACTACTGCCTCCGCCCCAGTCTCCCCCTCCGCCGTAGTCGGATCTGCCGGAAAAACTGCCGGCATCGGCAATTGCATAGACAACAAACATACACGAAAGCAAAACAAGAATAAGTAAAAGGATAGCGGCTTTTTTATTAAACAGTCCTTTCATACCTTCCCCCAACAATCATTATATTTTTTATCAGGACCTGTACAACTATATTCAATTATATCTTATATTAACATCTCCGCAAGCTTTTTTGACAAAAAATAATTGGAATAGATATAATTTACATAATACCATTAAAATATCCCATTCAGAGAATTCATTAAAATACAACTTGTCATTTGGATAATAATATATTATAATGTCCCTGAGGTGATTTGTGTGGCAAGTAACTATCTAGGAAGAAAAATTTTTTCCCTGAGGAAAAAATCCGGCATTTCTCAAAGAGACCTCGCAACGGAACTGACCAAGCGAGGAATAAGGGTAACCAATCAAGCGGTCTCCAAATGGGAGAGCGGCGCGACCCTGCCGAACGCAGTCCAGTTTCTTATCCTCTGTGATATACTGGGCATTACCGACATCAGCGGCATATTTCTCGGGCGCAGCAGCGAACTGCTCTTTGGTCTCAACGATGAGGGAAAGGACCGCGTAATGCAATATGCCAGCCTTCTCCGCGACAGCGGCCTTTACGACGATCCCAACGCCCCCACACCCCGAGGCTCCAGAACCCGCACATTGCCCGTCTTCGAAATTGAAAAAGCCAGACGAGCCAGTGGTGGTCTGCTCGACTCAACAGATTTTGAACTTGTCGAGGTCGGTAATGAGGTCCCGATCACGGCAAACTTCGGCGTACGCATTTCCGGAGAGAGCATGGAGCCCGATTATCACGACGGTGATATCGTCTGGATACAGCGCATAAAAAAGTTGGAGCACGGCGATGTCGGAGTCTTTGAATACGAGGGTAGGTATTACTTCAAACGTTTGCGCGACCGCGTTGGGGGCACGCGCCTTCAGAGCCTCGATGCCAATTACCCCGATGTAATCATTACAAATCCGGAAAACATGCTCACTTTGGGGATTGCAGTGGTTTAGTATCTATTTTAGATATTTTTTAACAAAATATATCTGCTATATAGATTTATATAATAAATGCGGAGGTTTATAATAAATAAGCCTCCGCATTTTACTATTACTATAAGATTTATCTGCTCACAGTTCCAGGCCGCCGAGATTGAGTCCCCCGGTGAGCTTTGCCATACCCTCGCTGGCGCTGGCTTCAGCCTTGCGCATTGCCTCGTTTACAGCAGCAATTATAAGATCCTGAAGCATTTCCACATCGTCCGGATCGACGGCGTCGGGCTCTATGGCGAGTGAGACAAGCTCGCGCTTACCAGTGACTACAGCGGTAACTACACCGCCTCCTGCCGTTGCGCTGTACTCTGCCTTTTCAAGCTCTTCCTGCATTTTGACCATATCCTGCTGCATCTTCTGAGCCTGACGCATCATGTTCATGTTCATTCCGCCGCCCATACCCAGGCCACCGCGGAAGTTGCCTTTTGCCATGGTTCATCCTCCTGTCTATTCACATTTAACATTTCCAAATTTCAACAGTTCATCGAGCTTATCAGAGCTGCCGCCCGGGGCGGCCCTCTCTGCGATCTTAAGGGGAACAGCTGTCCCCAAAACCGAGGTTATTGCACTTCGGATCTGCTCTTGAAGCTCAGGTTTTTCAAGCTGTGTCTTTTTAAAGCTGCTGGTGACGCCGATAACTAAAACTCCGTCTGAAAATTCAGCAGAACCATCGCTCAGGTGCGCGAGATGATACGGAGGCAAAATCTTCTTTAGTTCTGCATAAAGGCGGGCCCATAGATCATTGTCAAAGCCCTCTGATTTATTCGCCGCCGGCGCCTGCACTCCAGGGTCGTCAGGTGGTGCGTAATCGTTTATATTACTCTCGTCGTTATCTTTATTCTCTGATTTAGATATATAATTATCTTTTTGGGGTTCTTTCTCCCTGTTAGGAAGATCAAAGGGAGGTTCATCATAGGATCCCGACCCAATAAATTTTTCTGTTGGATTGTCGCCCGTTATAAATGAATGTGTTTCCTTTGGTGCGGAAACTGCACCGTTCTCAAGAACTTGTTCAATATTTGCAACGCGAGCACGCAGGCACGCAAGGTCTTCGCCCAGATCGGGGTCACACAGACCTATGATACAGAGCTCCGCCGAAATTTTAGGGTCGCGTCCGTCGCGCAGCGTGCCAATACGGCTCATTATAGAGTCGATATCTGCAACGATCTCCTCGCCGGCCATACGCGATGAAAAGCTCTCAAGAGTCCTTAGGTCATAGCCGGCGGAGAGCAGCTCCCGCCCGCCTCCGGGCGCCACCTTTATAAGAAGAACATCCCGAAGCAGAGCGCAGAGTTCCGTCAGAAGGGCGGCGGGGGATTTCCCGTTCCGCCAGCATTCTTCAAAAATAAGGATAGCCCTCTCCGTGTCGGCGTCACATACTGCGGCAAGCAGGTTTGCAGTACTCTGTTTGTCTGCAAGGCCGATAGTAAATTGAACATTCTCGACTGTGATTGGCTGAGTCCCGCTGCACTGGTCCAGCAGGGACAGACCGTCGCGCATGGAGCCGTCCGCAATTGAGGCCAAAAGATCGGCTGCGTCGTGTTCCAGCTGCATATTCTCTTGCTGCGCCACATAGCGCAGTCTATCGGCGATCACATCCGCTCCAATACGGCGAAAGCGGTAACGCTGGCAGCGGGAGAGTATGGTTGCAGGGACCTTGTTCAGCTCGGTAGTTGCCAGAACAAAGATCAAATGCTCCGGAGGCTCCTCAAGTATCTTGAGCAGGGCGTTGAATGCCGAGGTCGAGAGCATATGGACTTCGTCGATGATGTACACGCGCTTTTTTACTATTGCGGGGGAGTAGACTGCCTCGTCCCGCAGTGCGCGGACATTGTCTACTCCGTTGTTGGATGCCGCATCCAGCTCGACAACATCCATGATGGAGCCGTCCTCAATGCCGAGACAGCTCTTGCACTTGTTGCAGGGGTTGCCTAAAACTGGGTTTTCACAGTTTACGGCGCGGGCGAGGATCTTTGCACAGCTGGTTTTGCCTGTGCCTCTTGTCCCGACAAAGAGGTAGGCGTGGCTGAGGCGTCCGCTGACTATCTGGTTTTTCAGTGTTTCCGTGACCTTTTCCTGCCCGACGACATCGTCGAATGTACGAGGTCTCCATTTTCTGTAGAGCGCCTGATACACGCCTTCACCTCCCGAACGGCAGCGGCAGCCTTCTGCATGCCTGCTGCCGCAGGCGGTTCCGCGCCCGTTTTTTGATCTCTGCAAAAACATAAAAGCTGCCATTAATCAGCAAATATGGCACATGACAAGACTGCACACCCACCGTTGAAAAAGCTGATACACCCGTTACCGCAGCAGTTAGCTCGAACCCGGCTGCCTCACGGCACACGGAGGTACCCGCTTAATGCTGCTCGGTTCCCCGCCTGACATGGTTCACAGGCTTCCGTTGCGCAAGACCGGGTCTTCAACACCACTTGCCGCGGTCAGACGACACATCAACTATCCTCGGGTGGGAATTCATCCCTGCTATAGCGGATTGCAGGTACAGGGCACCGCTGGCTCCCCGACTAGTGCAGCCTTGTCATGGGCCACGTGTCGTTATTTTACTACAAGCTGCCGAGAATATCAAGCTTAAGTAAATTTTTATTTTGACAAACGGATAAAATGTGCTATAATACCTCTTGCTTGCGCAGTATGCAAATCCGGGCTCGTAGCTTAGCTGGTAAAGCGCCGCGTTCGCAACGCGGAGACCGAGGGTTCGAATCCCTTCGGGTCCACCAAAGACATATCTTTCACCAAGGTGGAGATATGTCTTTTTCTATACTCTAAATTATGTTATAATTGCGCTACAGATTATTTATATTTTGCAAACGGAGCAAAACAAAAATATGAAATGGAGAAATATATAATGGGCATTTGGCAAGAACTTGGCATAAGTGGAGGTACAGCGCTTATTGTTCTTATTGTTGGATATTTTGTTGTTAAATGGGCTGTAAAAAATGGAATAAAGGAAGCTTATCGTGATATTACCGGAAATAAAACAGAAGAGGATTTGAAACTGGAACAAATAGCAGAAGAGTCAGAAGAAAACTACCGTAATCACTGTAAATAACTTTTGGCTTATGCTACAAATTTTATTTTATTGCGGAAATTATGAGCATTATGCGCAGTGTAAGTTCGAATCCTGTTGCTAAAACTACCTTGCATCTATAACTACCAACTCACTCATATTATCAATCGCTGTTGATATAATAAATCCCCACTCGTTAACGAGTGGGGATTTATGTTTTTCTCGATTTACCAAGGGTCTCAGATATTTTTATGTTTTCCGCTTGATTTATTGCCGGGCGGTTTTTTACATTATAATGTTTTCCGTGTAGTAGATTTGGCAAAAGCCCCCGGGTTAAATCGTTCGCAGGAGGTTAAAACTAGTCCCCCCCCCGGGCTTGTAAAGGTGTTGAAAGTTGTTATATTGTAACTATAATTGGGAGCTTGCGGTGATTATTGTCAAAACAAAAAGGATTATAAGAACAGATGTAATATAGGGCGCTAACCGCCTGTAATTTACATAAGAAAAGATAAAAGGAGTACAAACTGATGAAAACCAAAAAATTAATCTCTCTGGTACTGTGCTCAGCGACGCTGCTGGCTTTGCTGGCGGGATGTGGCGGCGGTGAGGTTTCAAAAAAACCTTCAAATGACGAGGATAGTAAGGCAAATGAGATATCACTGGACAGAGATAACACACTTATTTACGGTGCGGAATCTATGGACAGCCAATTCAACCCCGTATTGGGATCAATGCATTTCGGCGATCTGCTTTTTCGCGGCCTTATGACTACTGACGAGAACTGTCAACCGCAGTGTGACATAGCAACCAGTTATAAAATAAGCGACGATTTGCTTGAGTACACCTTTAAGATCCGTGATGATGTCCTTTTCCACGACGGTACGAAGCTGACCATTGAGGACGTTATATTCACGCTAAAAAGTGTTATTGACGAAAAAATAAACTCCTCTCAGCGCGATGGGTTCCTGCAAATCGAAAATGTTGAAAAGGTTGACGACACCTCGCTGCGAATCACACTTAATGAGCCTTTCCCCGCACTTCTTGACAAACTAACAATTGGGATTATCCCTGAGCACTGTTTTGAGGGTAAGGATTTCAACACTGCGGATTTCAATATGGAGCCTGTTGGCTGCGGACCCTACAAGTTCGTCTCATATGAGACCGATTCCAAGCTTGTCCTCACAAGATTTAATGATTTCTACGGCGATACCGCTAAGATAGAGAATATAGTGTGTCTGTGTCTGCCGGACTATAATGTCCGCGCTCTGCAGCTTTCAACCGGCGAAATTGACCTTGCGTATATTGAGCCCAGCCAGGTGGAGGAACTTGAAGCCAATAAGGACACTACGGTGTATAAAATCGACACTGCCGACTACCGCTGTGTAATGTTTAATTTTGGTGCTACCGACCTTTTTGACGATGTTAAAGTGCGTCAGGCCCTCTGCTACGCAACAGACCGTAAGGCTGTTGTTGACTCAATCGTTCACGGTTACGGCGTTGCCGCCTACTCACCTCTGCAGCTCAACAAGTTCAACAATGATAGCGTTGAGAAATATGACTATAACCTCGATAAAGCTAAATCTCTGCTCGACGAAGCCGGATGGACAGACAGTGACGGCGACAGTATCCGCGATAAGAACGGAGAAAAGCTGGCCTTTACGCTTACGACTCCCGTATCAGATGAAGTTCGTGTCAACATAGCGACCTACCTTGTATCCGAGTGGAAAAAGCTCGGTATCGACTGCAAGGTGGACGCCCTTGACTGGAGCGCCATAGACATCACCAAGTGCGAAGCCTTTGTCCTCGGCTGGGGCAGTCCCTTTGATGCCGACAACGATACATACAGACTTTTCTGCACTACCGGTACTGACAACTACGGCCTATACAGCAATGATACCGTAGACGAGACTCTTAAAAAGGCCCGCATTACTTCCGACAAAGGGGAACGCGCAGGCCACTATGCCGAGTTCCAGGAAGCGCTGGCCAAAGATCCAGCATATGATTTCATATGCTATCTGACAGCCCTCTATTGCGCAAATACTCGTGTCTCGGGTATAAAAACCACTAAGATATTAGGGCATCACGGTGCTGGTGTCTTCTGGAACATAGAGGAGTGGGAACTGAACTAAACAGTGTTCCCAAAAGCGTAAATGACAAAATATATTATAAAGCGAATACTGCAGAGTGTTTTCATACTCTTTGTAATGAGCATTATCGCTTTTGCTCTCATAAATGCGGCGCCGGGTGATCCGGCTGCCGCCATTTATGGGGGGCAGATGGATAAGCTGACTCAAGCGGAGCGTGAGCGGATTAATACGAACCTGGGTCTGGACAGGCCGTTGGCCACACGTTACTACAACTGGCTCTCTGAGATGTTGGGCGGGCGGATGGGCTATTCCTATGAAAATGGTAAAAGCGTTAACCAAATCATTACCGAGCGCATGCCTAATACGCTTTTGCTGTTTGCAGTCTCCTTTTTCCTGACTGTCATTATATCTATGGTCGTGGGATTATGGGCGGGCCGGCACCCCTACTCGGCGCTTGACAGAGGAATAACGATTACGAGTATTGTTATTAATGGTATCCCCAGTGTGCTCGTTGCAATTATACTGATTTTTCTCTTTTCGGTTAAGCTTGGTTGGCTGCCGTCGTCCGGAACGTCATCTATCTTCGCCACTGGGGCGGCAGACAGGATAAAACACCTTGTAATTTCGGTATTGACCGTAGTGTTAAGTCATGTAAGCTCATTTTCCCGTTTCATTCAGGAGGGGCTGAAGGAAGAACTGAGCAGCTATTATGTGACGGTCGCAAGGGCAAACCATGTTTCAAACCGAGATATATACATGGGCGTTATGAAAAATTCCCTTGTTCCTTTCATTAACTATGCAGGATCGCATGTCCCGTCTTTTTTCTCCGGCTTTGTAGTGGTGGAGACTGTCTTTGCTTACCCGGGACTTGGCAGCATGATCGTTGGTGCGATACCTATTAAGGATTACCCTGTTCTTATGGGTGGAATTCTGATTACGGGGATCGTGGTCATATCATCAATGCTAGCGGTTGATCTGATTGACCTTGCCCTGAATCCCAAGCTGAGAAGGGCGGTGGAAAGATGAGCGCGAAAAAAAAGAGAAACCACAACAACAGAAACCGGATATGGCTGTTTGTTTTTATCTCTATTGTAGCTGTTTGCTTCTTTTCACCCCTTTTTGTTGCTTATAATGTAACGGAGGTAGACCTTCGTAATGTGCTGCAGCAGCCAAATTCTCAGCATTTTTTCGGAACCGACAGCATCGGTCGTGACATTTTTTCACGTGTTCTTTACGGTGGAATAGTATCCATATCCGTGGCTGCCGTAACCACGGTTGTGGGGCTTACTATAGGTCTTATATACGGAGGTATCAGCGGCTATGTAGGCGGTAAAGTCGACAACGTGATGATGCGGCTTGTAGACATCATATGCAGTATCCCCTCTACAATTATTGTTCTGGCGTTCCAGATGGTTTTTCCCAACAAAATACTGGGGCTAGTCATTATCATGAGCCTGACAAACTGGATGACCATGGCCAGGGTTATACGGGGTAAGTTTATGGAGCTTAAAAAAACAAACTTCATTATGCTTGCCCACGGTTTCAATATCCCGAAGCGGGTTATTATTTTCAATCACATGGCCCGCAACAGCACTCTGAGCATCATAATTATTGCAACCTTCACCTTTGCCGGCGCTATAGTAACGGAGACCGCGCTGAGTTATCTCGGCGTAGGTATTCCAATTGACACTCCCTCATGGGGGAACATGATAAACAACGCTCAAAACTATATTCTCACCGGAAAGTGGTGGGTGGCGCTTTTCCCAGGAATTATGATTATAATCAGTTCGCTATGCGTCAATTTCACAGGCGAGTATCTCAAAAATAAATATGTATCGTGAGGAACCCGACGTTGGATGATAATACTATAAAAAAAGGCATTACAGAACTATGGAATAATGCCTATACAAATTATGATAACTGTTATGCCCACGGAATGAAAAGCGAGGGAGAAAAGCTGGAGTGGCTCAGGCTGCTGGATAGGCTCATAGAAACGAAGCCCAGCGAAGTACTTGATGTCGGAGCAGGTACGGGCTTTGTCAGTCTTTTACTCGCAGAGCAGGGCCATAACTGCAAAGGCGTAGATTTGTCGGAGAATATGCTCTCCGTGGCGCGGGCCAAGGCGGAAAAAGCTGGATATACAAATGTATCCTTTGCTATAGCCGACGCTGAAGATACGAAAGAGCAAAGCAATTACTACGATGTGGTAATAAACAGACATCTTGTCTGGACCCTGCCACACCCTGAAAAAGCAATAAGGGACTGGAAGCGCGTTCTCAAGCCCGGCGGCAAGCTTATCATCATGGAGGGCAACTGGCACTATAGCCGTCCCTCTGACAAATTGCAGGTTTTTTTAGGAAGGTGCCTACTGAGCATTCAGGAAAAGCGCAACGCTTTTTCCCACAATGGCGACTACGATGCCGATCTAAAAAAATCTCTGCCCATGTTGAAAAGCAAAAATGCCAAGCGGCTTTCTAACATGGTTGAGGACGCAGGCTTTGCCGTAAGCGTAGTAGCGCTAAAGGATGTTGACAGAGCCGAGAAAAAAGCTATGCCTATGGCCTATCGTCTGCTCAATCCTCATAAGAGGATTGCTGTGATAGGAATAAAGGAAAACTGAAATGCCGGAAAACATTCTTGAAATAGAACATCTGTCCCTCTCTATCTTTGAAAGGCAGATAATAAACGACATATCCTTCGGAGTAAAGGACAAAAAGATAACCTGCCTTGTCGGAGAGAGCGGCAGCGGCAAAAGTCTTACCATGGCCTCTGTTCTGGGCCTGCTGCCGGATGGTGCGGTCATATCGCCGGAAAGCCGTATAAAATTTAACGGTAAAAACATATTTTCCGTCTATCAGGACCCCATAAACTCATTTAACTACTCAGTGCGTGTTGGAAAGCAGCTCTACCGAATGGCAAAGGGCTATCGTAATACAAGCAGGAAGGAATTTGACAAGGGAATATCCGAAGTGCTTACACGCCTTCGCTTCACCGACCCCGCATCCACGCTTGCGAAGTATCCCTTTGAACTGTCCGGCGGAATGCTTCAGCGGCTGATGATAGCCTGCGGAATATATGTGGCTCCGTCACTTATAATAGCGGACGAGCCAACAACAGCGCTGGATGTGAGCATACAGAAGGAAATAATGCGTGAGCTTCGAGCGATAAACCACGAGCTCGATATATCTATCATAGTAGTTACGCACGATTTTGGCGTCGTTGCGGAGCTGGCGGACGAGGTAGTTGTAATGCACAACGGTGTTCTGGTCGAGTCCGGAGACGTGTTTCAGCTGTTTGACAACCCGCGCGAAGGTTACACAAAGGCATTGCTTGAAGCCAGCTTCAAGGAGGCGTACCTGTGATGCTTAAAGCGGAAAATGTTTGGAAGGTTTACCATAGGGAGAGAGTTCTTCACGATATAAATCTTGAAGTAAAATCGGGAGAGATACTGGGACTTGTCGGGGAGAGCGGCTGCGGTAAAAGCACATTGGCAAGGCTTCTGTGCTGCTATGAGCGCCCCAGTTCCGGAAAAGTAAAATTTAACGGACGGGACACCACACATAGAACAAAGCGCGAGCGCAGTGAATTTCACCGTAACTGCCAGCTGATTTTACAGGACAATCTTTCGTCTCTGGACCCGACTATGACGGTTGGCGATACATTGCTGGAAACGCTCAAATACAACAGCCGCCTGAACGAAGTACAAAGCCGCGAAAAGATTCTATTAATACTCCAAAAGCTGCTTTTGGATCCGCAAGCTCTTGAGAAAATGCCCATACAGCTTAGCGGCGGCGAAAGGCAGAGGATAAACATCTGCCGGGCGCTTTTAGTGGAGCCAAAACTGCTTATCTGCGACGAAATAACCTCCAGTCTGGATGTTATCACTCAGTATAATCTGCTGAAGATGCTCAAGCAGATAAACTCGGAAACGGGTTTACCACTGGTATTTATCTCTCATGACATAAACGCCGTGAAAAGCATAAGCGACAGAATATTGGTCATGCATGACGGTACAATAGCAGAGGAGCTTAACAAATCAGACGGGTTTTTGTATTCGGGAAGATATACAAAGCGCCTGTTCGAGTCGCTTCCAATAACCCATCCTTCGCAGCGCTTAAGCCTGGCCCGCCATTTTGATGATAAGCTATTTTCAGATGATTGATTATCAATAGTTTTATACTGCATTAATCTGTATATTTGCCAATGTACAAACTGTGACTGTTGCAGCTCCCGAGTTTTGCTTTGAGACGCCCGCATCATTCAAAAAGCATGAAAAGCGAAAGTTCCACTTTGCGCCGCGTCATAATTGTGGTTTAATATAATTAATAACCGACAACTACTCTTTAAGGTGAGCTATGAAAACAATCACGATTATCGGCGGCGGAGCCTCCGGCATGATAGCCGCCATCACCGCCGCACAGGAGAGCGGCAACCATATAATACTGTTGGAGCGTCAGGCCCGTGTCGGCCGCAAGCTTTTAAGCACAGGTAACGGCCGCTGCAATCTGACCAACCTGAATGTCTGCCGTGAGAGCTACCACGGCTCCTATGCCGACTTTGTTCTGCCGTCTCTGGAAAAGTTCGGCGTTAATGATACCCTTGACTTTTTCCGCAATCTAGGTCTTATAACCGTGGCCGAGCCGGACGGCAGAGTATATCCGCTTAGCAACCACGCATCCAGCGTAGTGGACGTGCTTCGCTTTGCACTTGAGCGGGACAATATTGAGCTGCGCGCCGGACAGAGCGTCTCGTCTCTGAAAAGGCGCGGCGGCCGTTTCATTGTAGGTACAGATGAAGGCGAAATAAGCTGTGACTTCGTCATAGTGGCGTGCGGCGGCGCCGCAGGCGCGAATCTCGGCGGCGTTGCGGACGGCTATCGTCTGCTAGAAATGTGCGGCCACAGCAGGACCCGCCTTTACCCCTCACTTGTGCAGGTAAAGACAGACCCCGTATATCCGCGGGCGCTCAAGGGCGTCAAGGCGGACGCGGCGGTCAGCTTACTTGCCGGTAAGCACATTCTCGCCCGAAATCGCGGCGAAGTGCTCTTCACGGATTACGGATTGTCCGGCCCCGCGATTTTTGAGGTTTCCCGCTGCGTCAGCACCTCCGGCGGCGGCCTTACCGTAAATCTGGATTTACTTGCGGACTTTTCCGAGGACGAGCTGACAACAATTATTGCAAGACGCTCCGTCACAGCGCCCCAGCTCCCCGCCAACCAGCTTTTGACCGGTGCGCTCCACAACCGTCTGGGGCAGATGGTCTGTAAATATGCGGGCATATCTGGCGGCGGTAGCGTTGGGCAGCTGACCCCCGATGAAATCCGCGCAGTCGCCCGCGCCGCCAAAAACTTCACACTGGATGTATGCGGAGTCGCAGGATTTGACTGCGCACAGGTGACCGCCGGCGGTATAAGCACTGCGGAGTTTGACCCTGAAACCATGGAGAGCTGCCTTGTACCGGGACTTTTTGCCTGCGGCGAGGTGCTGGACGTCGACGGAGATTGCGGCGGCTTCAATCTGCAGTGGGCCTGGTCCAGCGGCCATCTGGCAGGAGGTCTCGGAAAATGATTTATATACACGATTTGCAGCTCGCGCCCGGTGAACGTGAGTCAAAGCTGAAAAAGCTCGCGGCAAAAAGGCTGTGCATTGACGAGAAAAGCATTTCGAGCCTGCGAATTATAAAAAAGTCGCTGGACGCCCGTAAAAAAGGTAAAATCCACTATACCTATACTGTGGAGGTCTCTTTTAGCGGTGATGAATCGGCGCTGCTGCGGAGCGCAAAAAACGTTGAAGCCGTGCCCTCAGTTTCTCACCCCTATACGATACAGAAAGCCTCTATGCCCTGCTCCCGTCCTGTAATCGTGGGCTTCGGCCCTGCCGGTATGTTTGCCGCGCTGTATCTCGCCAGAGCGGGAGCCCGCCCAATCGTTCTCGAACGCGGCTGTGACGCTCCGACGCGCCGGGCGAAGGTCGAGGCCTTCTGGCAGAGCGGCACACTGGACAGCGAGTGCAATGTGCAGTTCGGCGAGGGCGGCGCGGGGACCTTTTCTGACGGAAAGCTCAACACAGGTATCAAAAACGAACGAATACAGTTTGTACTCGATACCTTCGCGCAGTTCGGTGCGCCGGACAGTGTCCGCTATGACGCCAAGCCGCATGTCGGCACCGACATTCTCTTCCGCGTTGTGCAGAATCTGCGTTCAGAGGTCACAGCCCTCGGAGGCGAGGTCCGGTTTGGGCACCGCCTTACATCCATCCGTATTGAAAACGGCGGCGTTACAGGTGTTTCTGTGGACTCTCCGGATGGGGCATATGAGCTCGACTGCGGTCAGCTTCTTTTGGCTGTCGGCCACAGCGCCAGAGATACCTTTGAGATGTTGAGCGCCAAGGGAGTCCCTATGGAGCCTAAGGCTTTTTCAATGGGCGTGAGAATTGAGCATTTACAGAGGGAAATCAGTCTCACACAATACGGCGAGGCATACAAAAAACTGCCGGCCGCAGATTATAAGCTCTCCTGCCGCCTGCCGGACGGCAGCAGCGCTTACACCTTCTGTATGTGCCCCGGCGGCTACGTTGTGGCGGCAGCCTCCGAGGCAGGCGGCGTCGTCACAAACGGCATGAGTTATTCCGGCCGCAGCGGTGAGAATGCCAATTCCGCCCTTCTGGTCACACTCTCCCCATCCGACTTCCCGGACAAATCAACTCTTGGCGGTATGTACTGGCAGCGGGAAATCGAGCAGCGGGCCTATGCCTGCGGCGGGGGAAATTACCGCGCGCCGGCGCAGCTTGTCGGAGATTTCCTCGCCTGCCGCCCAAGTGTCGGTGCGCGAACCGTTATGCCCACCTACCGCCCGGGAGTGCAATATTGCGACCTGCGCTATGTGCTGCCGCAAAAGATAAGCTGCACGATTTCAAAAGCCCTGCCGGAGCTCTCTAAAAAGCTCCGCGGCTTTGACGCTCCGGACGCTGTCATGACCGCCCCAGAGACCCGCAGCTCCTCCCCTGTGCGGATTCTGCGGGACAAAAACATGCAGTCCTCCGTAGCGGGTTTGTATCCCTGCGGCGAGGGCGCCGGTTACGCAGGCGGAATCACAAGCGCCGCAGTAGACGGTCTGCGCTGTGCGGAAGCCGTGATGGACTCGATATTTTTTTTATAAAATCTCTTTCCTTATCTTGGGGCGTATAATTCCTGTTTTTTGCTCAAAAATACTATATGCATATACCTTGTTAAGGAGGCTATGTATGAGCAGAAAGGATACAAATAAAAAGCTGAATAAGCTAAAGATGGAGGCTGCGTCCGAAATCGGCATGACCCAGTTTGTCAAGGAAAACAACGACCACTACAGAGGCGAAATGTCCGCAAAGACAAACGGCTCACAGGGAGGTCCAATAGGCGGACGTATGGTCAAAAAAATGATTCAGTCGGAACAGGACAAAATGTCACAGGAATGAGAGCTATATGAGAGACTTTTTTACAATTGACGAAATACCTTACTTCGGAGACCCGGAAGCCGGCAAACGAAGAAGCAAACCCGCCACAGAGAAGGCCAAGCCCAAAAAGTACAGGCCCGCGGGAACAGAAGAGCAAGAGATCGGAGATACTGACGGCGGCGTTATGATGACGACTTCAGAGATCCTAGACTTCTATGAGGGCTCAGACTCCTAATTGCTTACAGGCGCTATTACTGTCCGTTTAAGCTAGGACCGATACAAAAAATCTTTTGCCCAAAAGCGGCTGACGAATGCAAAACGAGCATTTGTCAGCCGCTTTCTATAGGATCAATGTGGTTTACATAATTTTGTAGCCCTCATATGTCACTTCCAAGCTCTATCCAATAAACATCTGTGTCCAGTAACTGCCGTCCGGAACATACCCCACCCCTGTCTGCGTAAAGGAGCTGTTCAGGATGTTCGCTCTGTGACCGCTGGAGTTCATCCAGCCGTTCACAACAGCCTCGGGAGTTTTGTAGCCCCTTGCAATATTCTCTGCGGCCGTTCTGTAGCTGAGGCCAAAATTCTTTATCATATCAAAAGGCGAACCATATACAGGGCTTGTATGAGAAAAATAGCCAAGGTCGTGCATATCCTGTGATTTGTATCTTGCAACTCTGGAGAGCTCCCAGTTTTCAGTCAGCTTTTTCAGGCCGTTCCTTACGCGAATATCATTGACCAGTCTTATCACCTCGGTTTCGTATTCTCGAACCGAGGCTCCGAGACTCGGAATCTGCAGCACGTCTCCCGGATATATCAGATCAGGATTTTTGAGCTGTGGGTTTGCGGAAATCAGTTCGCTTACCCCCACCTTATTCTTGACTGCGATTTTCCACAGCGAATCACCCGGGACAACTGTATAAGCAGTCTCCGCGCCCGCAAGAGTTGCTGTAGACAGACTGACTATCAGCACTATGGCAAGCGTTATTCCAAGCTTCCTTATCTTCATAATAATACCTTCCCTCGGTCTGTTGATAGTTTCGTCAGGCGCCTGTACCACAATAAAATGCAGTAGCTCTACACTTTGGCTCCGCTTGAGCATTAGAATTCAGCAAACACCATCTTTTATCAAATACTTTTCCCCAAGCATACGATAGACTGATACGGACATTATTCATTTGGAGGGTGGTTACACTTGAAAATTCATGTAATAAACAGAGGCGACACCATATACGCCTTATCCCAAAGATACGGGGTGCCTGTCAGCGCTATAATGAATGCAAATCAGATTTCAGACCCCGAAGGTCTTGTAGTCGGGCAGGCTATAGTGATACCGGGCGACTTCTCACAGCATATGGTGCGGAGCGGGGAGACGATGTACTCGATAGCTCAGTATTACGGAATACCGCTTAGCAGGCTTATTGACGCCAATCCACAGATTTCCAATCCGGCAAGAATCCAAATCGGACAGACCGTTATCGTGCCTGTAGCTTCACCAAAAATGGGAACAATATACGTCAATGGCTATATTTTCCCATGGGCAGACGCCGACGTCCTGAAAAACGTCTTTCCCCACCTTACGTACGTTAGCATTTTTAGCTATATGGTAAAGCAGGACGGGAGCCTTGGCACAATAAACGATTCAGCGGCCATTCAGTCGGCGCTTAAAGCCGGAGTGGCTCCGGTTATGGTCATTACCAACACCGAAGAAGGGGCCGGTTTCAGCAGCGAGCTGGCACATACTATACTGACAAATATTCAGATACAGAACACCCTGATAGATAATATCATAGCTGTCATGGATGAAAAAAACTACTACTCACTCAACATCGACTTTGAATACCTATATCCCGAGGACAGACAAAACTATAATAATTTTGTCAGCAGGGTCGTAAATGCTCTGCATCCCCTGGGATATAAGGTATCCGTCGCGCTTGCCCCGAAACTGTCGGGAGACCAGCCGGGACTTCTCTATGAGGCCCACGATTATCCGTCGCTGGGAGCAATCGCGGACAATGTGATTATCATGACCTATGAGTGGGGCTATTTGTATGGCCCGGCAATGGCGGTAGCGCCGGTGGATCAGGTCCGGAAGGTGCTGGATTACGCGACATCGGTAATTCCGAGCGAAAAGATACTGATGGGCATGCCAAACTATGGGTATGACTGGACTTTACCGTTTGTGAGGGGCTCCGCCGCCAGACTGTTAACAAATAACGGCGCGGTAGCGTTGGCGGCGAGAGTGGGTGCGGCCATAAGGTACAACAACACAGCCCAGGCCCCATATTTCAATTACTACGACAATATGGGCAGAAGACACGAGGTGTGGTTCGACGACCCCAGAAGCATATACGCCAGGCTGCTTTTAGTCTCCGAATACAATCTCGGCGGGGTGAGCTATTGGACGGTGAACAATTACCACGCCGCAAACTGGGTCGTACTTGAGTCGATGTATAACGTGAAAAAGGTCATATAACCAAAATTCCCCGATACTCCGGAGAGCGCTTTTGCCCGGCTTTATTACCTCTCCACTCACGTTCCTCATTCAGATAACTTCGAGCCGCTCTTTCCAATCTCTGCGGATTTAGACAAATTCTGCTCTCTGTAGCTGTACAACATTATAATCCCATGTTAAACTATCTGACGCGGGACTATCACGGGGCGGCGCCGGCGGGGAAAGCGGAGGTCGCCCGGCACAAGAGAGGAAGATTATTTGAAAATACTTTTTGTATGCGACCAGTTTGAGTCGGCCACCAACGGTACGACTATCAGCGCACGCAGGTTTGCACAGGCGCTTGCTGATCGCGGCAACGAACTGCGGGTCATATCCTGCGGCAAATCCGACGAAGTCGACTTCGGGCTCAGAGAGCTGAAGCTTCTGCCCCTTGCCGACCGCCTTGTAAAATCGCAGGGGATGAAATTTGCCATGCCCAATCAAAAAACGCTGAGGGCGGCGCTCGAATGGTGCGATGTAGCGCACTTCTATATGCCCTTTGCACTGTCGCTGAAAGGGCGGAAAATGGCCGAAAAGATGGGTGTTCCGTGCACCGCGGCCTTTCATGTCCAGCCCGAAAACATCACCTTCTCACTTGGTATGGGTAACTGCACCAATATAAATAACAGAATCTACTATCTTTTCCGCAACAAGTTTTATAATGAGTTCGATCATATACACTGTCCCAGCAACTTCATTGCGGAAGAGCTGAGAAACCGCGGCTACACGATGAAACTGCACGTGATCACAAACGGAATCAGCCCCTCATTCTGCTACAACAAGCTGCCAAAGCCCACGGAATACGCCGGTAAGATAATAGTCACAATGATTGGCAGGTACTCAGCCGAAAAGCGCCAGGATCTGCTCATCGATGCCATCCGCCACTCGAAGTACAAGGACAGAATACAGGTTGTTTTGGCAGGTCAGGGTCCCAAGAAATCCAGGCTGGAAAAACTGGGGGCGGACCTGCCAAACCCTCCTGTCATGAAGTTTTTTTCCGAAGCGGAGCTGCATGAGCTCCTCGCCTATACCGATCTCTATGTCCATGCTTCAGACATAGAGATTGAGGCCATTTCATGTATAGAGGCCTTCGCCAGCGGTCTTGTTCCGATTATTGCCGATGCTCCGCGAAGTGCAACTCCCCAGTTTGCTCTTGACCAACGCAGTCTTTTTGAGGCCGGAAACGCTCTGTCACTCGCCGAAAAAATGGACTACTGGCTGGACAACCCCAATGAAAAGGAAAAGAGCGAGCGGCTATACGCCGAGGCCGGTATGCGCTATCATCTTGATGCCAGTGCCGCCAAAGCTGAGGAGATGTTCAGAGAGGCCATAGAGGAGTGCGGTAAAAAATATGATAGGGCGTAAAGAAAAGCAGCCCTCAGATATGGGCCGCGAACCACACCGGTTTCATACCCCCTATAAAATAAAGGCTGACGAAAACTACGGCTATGTCGCGCAGACGGGAGCAAAAAGGAATCTTTCAAAAATTTTATGTGCTTTTGTCTGTACAGTAATGCCTTTGTTTCTGAGAATATTTCAGGGTCTGCATATACGCGGCAGGGAAAATCTTCGCAAGCTGCAGGGCGGGGCAGTTTCCGTTTGCAACCACGTCCACCCTATGGACTGCGTTGCGCTGGCCTGCGCATTCTGGAGGCTCGACACTTATTTCCTCAGCCAGCGAGAAAATTTCTGCATACCCGTTATACGCCACATCATCAAGATTTTGAAAGCTCTGCCCATACCGGAAAACCGCGCGGGCTATACGGAGATGTTCAGACAGTTGGAGCCGGAAATCTCCGGCGGTGCGCTGCTGCATATATACCCCGAGGGTTCACTGCGGACGGACTGTATGCTGCTGCGCGAATTCAAGCCCGGCGCCTTCCGTATAGCAGACATGTACGGCATCCCCATATTACCCTGCGCCATAAAGATTGTCCGCGGAAAGCTCCGTATTAAGCGCATTTTGACCATTGGGGAGCCGGTCTATTCAGACATCTCACTGCCTGAACATCTGCGTGTTGAAAAACTCGAAAGAGACGTGCGCACGGCAATGGAAATGCTGCTGTGATTTTTTTCCGATTTCGCGTAATTCGTTTGAATATCGGCGGAGGCTATGTTATACTGATACGCAAGTTTTAGTGTACAGCGCATCATAAGGAGGCACTTGTATGAACATTGTTGTATTATGCGGCGGGCTCAGCATGGAGAGAGACGTCTCCATCACCGGAGGTACGCTCATAGCTCAGGCGCTCAGGGAGTGCGGACACAATGTAGTACTTATAGACTCTTTCTTCGGCTACATGGAGCCATACGACAGCCCTTCGGATGTTTTCACCCGTGAGCAGAAGATCGAGACCGTTCTCGTAGGAGAAAAGGAGCCCGACCTTGAGGCTGTAAAGAGAAGCCGCATACAGGAAGGCAACAGCATTTTGGGAAGTAACGTGCTGGAAATCTGCGCCGCCGCGGACATAACCTTTTTTGCTCTCCACGGCGAGGAGGGAGAAAACGGCAAGCTGCAGGCGACCTTTGACGTACACGGTATCAAATATACAGGCAGCGGCTATCTGGGCAGCGCCCTCGCAATGAATAAGTCTCTCACAAAGGAGCTTTTGGCCCGGGCGGGAATACTAACCCCCGCGGGCATCACCGTCTATCCCGGTCAGGCGCCCTATGGGGATGTGGGCTTTCCCTGCGTAGTAAAGCCCTGCTCAGGCGGCTCGAGCGTGGGCACTTCCATTGTCAGCAGCCGCAGCGAATATGACGCCGCTCTTGACCTTGCTTTTAAGTATGAGCGCGCCGTAATCGTAGAGCAGTACATAAAGGGCCGCGAGCTCACCGTCGCGGTCATCGACGGCGAAGCGCTGCCGGTCATTGAGATAATCCCCAAAGAGGGCTTTTACGACTACAAAAACAAATACCAGGCAGGGCTGACCACCGAGCTCTGCCCCGCTCCCATAAGTGAGGAGATGACAGCTCGCATAAAGCGTCTCAGCGTTAAGGTAAGCGACGTTTTAATGATAGATGCATACAGCCGCGTGGACTTTTTACTGGATGACAAAGGCGACCTTTACTGCCTTGAGGCAAACACTCTGCCCGGCATGACACCGACCAGTCTCGTTCCGCAGATGGCCCGCTGTTCGGGCATAAGCTACGGCGAGCTCTGCGAAAAGCTAATCGAGGTATCGCTGAAAAAATACGAATAGGGCCAGACTATGAAGAATTTAACTGTCAAAAATATTATTTCCGCCGTCAGTGGCAAGTACTTTGGCGACCCCTCTATACTTGAGCGGGAGATCAGCTCCGTCACAAAGGACAGCCGAGAGGTGAAAAGCGGCTGTCTATTTGCCGCTATAAAGGGGGAGAACGTCGACGGACACGACTATATCATATCCGCCTTTGAAAAAGGCGCTCTCTGCGCCATAGGCGAGCGATTGCCCGAGGGCTGCGCCTGTCCCGTCATCGTGGTCAAGAATACCATAACGGCTCTGGGCGACCTTGCACTGTTCTACCGCTCTCAGTTTGATATCCCAATCATCGGCATAACAGGCAGCGTCGGAAAGACCACGGCAAAAGAGATGGTCTCCTCCGTCCTGTCGCAGCGCCTTAACGTCCACAGGACATCCGCAAACCTCAACAACGACCTGGGCGTGCCTCTGACTGTCTTCGGGATAGGCGGGAGCACCCGGGCGGCTGTCATTGAGATGGGAATTTCCCACTTCGGCGAAATGTCCCGTCTGGCTGAGATAGTCCGTCCGGACATGGCGCTGTATACCGCCATCGGGAGCGCTCATCTGGAGTTTTTGGGCGACTATGACGGTGTTTTGAAAGCTAAAACCGAGCTTCTGCCCTATCTGCCGGAGAACGGCGTTGTCTTTGTAAACGGGGACGACGAATACCTCGGCAAGATTTCCTGCAGGCAAAAAATAGTCCGCTACGGCATTTCCAAGTCCTGTGATGTGACGGCGGAGAATGTCCGCATACTCGGCACAGACGGCATGGAGCTGATTATCGTCAGCGGCAGGCGCCGCATAGACGCCAAAATCAACTCCTTCGGCGTGCATATGGTCACCGCCGCTCTGGGCGCCGCCGCCGTCGGCATGCATATGGGGCTGACCGACACTGAGATAGCCTCCGGAATAGCGTCATACAGACCCGTCGGCAGCCGCTCCGGCATTATAAGGACCGGCTCCCTCACCATAATCGACGACTGCTACAACGCCAACCCGACCTCCACCGGCGCAGCGCTCAAATCCCTCGCTCTGCTCAAAAACCGCAGGGTAGCTGTTTTGGGCGATATGATGGAGCTGGGTGAAGACTCCGCAAGGCTCCACTACGACACCGGCAGGGCCGCCGCCGCTTGCGGCGTAAGCCTGCTTCTGACCTGCGGTGAGCTCTCCGCCGGCACCTTTAAGGGCGCGAGGGACGCAGGCGCGGAGGCAATACACTTTACCAGCAAGGAGGCTCTTATAAACGCTCTGCCGGACCTCATTAAATATGGCGACGCCGTTCTCGTGAAAGCGTCACACAGCCGCCGCTTTGAGGATATAGTGGACGCGCTGAAAAAGCTCTGATATCATATTTGACCGCATAAAAAGCGCCGGCCATGCAATAGTGCATAGGGCCGGCGCTAAATATTCGGATGCGTTGCTATTTTGAGCTTTGATCCGCCCCTGACAGGCGGCAAAGCTCTTTTTGGCTTATGGGCGTATGTCAGCTCAAGTTTTTCTCTAGGACCTCGAGCATGGCAAACAGTTCGGCCGGGACCTTGTCGCCGAACTGCTTGTAATACTCGCGGATATCGTCGGCTTCCTTGCGCCACAGGTCTCGGTCTATGGTGATAAGTCCCTCAAAAGTTTTTTCGTCCACACCGGAGCCATCCAGATTTATATCGCCCGGGTACGGAACATAGCCCAGCTCACACTCTCTGGCGCCGGCCTCTCCGAAGCAGCGGGCAAGCGCCCACTCCAGCACACGGAGGTTGTCCCCGAAGCCCGGCCAGATGAAGTGTCCCTCATCATCGGTGCGGAACCAGTTGACATTGAAGATCTTGGGAGGATTTTTTATAAGCTTACCCATATCTATCCAGTGCTGCCAGTAGTCCGCCATGTGGTAACCGCAGAAGGGCAGCATAGCCATTGGATCGCGGCGGACGACGCCCACAGCTCCTGAGGCGGCCGCCGTAGTCTCCGATGCCATGATAGAGCCGACAAACACGCCGTGGTTCCAGTCTCTGGATTGGTAGACCAGAGGAGCCGTCTTTGCCCGGCGACCCCCGAAAAGGATTGCGGATATTGGCACGCCGTTGGGATTGTCAAACTCAGTAGAGCGGCAGGGGCAGTTTCTCGCGGGGGCAGTGAATCGGCTGTTGGGGTGCGCCGCCTTGTCCGGGCTGTCCGGGGTCCACGGTCTTCCGAGCCAGTCGATCGCGTGTTCGGGCGGAGTTTTGGTCATGCCCTCCCACCAGACGGTATTGTCCTCGGTATTCAGAGCTACGTTAGTGAAAATTGTCCCCTCGCGGGTGCACTCAAGGGCGTTCGGGTTGGACTTCATGCTTGTGCCGGGAGCAACACCGAAGAAGCCGTTTTCGGGGTTTACCGCCCAGAGCCTGCCGTCCTTTCCCGGACGCAGCCATGCGATATCGTCCCCTACACACCAGGCTTTCCAGCCGTTTTTGCGGTAGCCCTCGGGTGGAATGAGCATGGCGAGGTTTGTCTTCCCGCAGGCGGACGGAAAAGCGCCGCAGACATAGCGAACCTCCCCCCTAGGGTTTTCAATGCCCAAAATGAGCATATGCTCCGCCATCCAATTTTCTTCTCTGCCAAGATTCGACGCTATACGCAGCGCAAAGCACTTCTTGCCCTGCAGCACGTTGCCTCCGTAGTTGGAGTTGACGGAGTAGATGGCATTTTCCTCCGGAAACTGCACTATATATTTCTGTTCCTTGTCGAGATTGGCCTGAGTATGTATACCCTTTATGAAGTCCTCGCTGTCGCCGATAGCGTCAAGCACAGCCTGACCCGCACGTGTCATTATGACCATATTGAGAACGACGTAAGTGGAGTCCGTGAGCTCAATGCCGTATTTTGCAAAAGGAGATCCGACGACGCTCATAGAATACGGAATTACATACATTGTGCGGCCCCTCATGGCACCGTCGATAATACCGTCTAGCTTTCTGTGCATCTCTGAGGGCTCCATCCAGTGGTTTGTGGGACCCGCGTCCTCTTCATTTGCACAGCAGATGAAGGTGCGTCCCTCAACTCGCGCAACGTCGTTTGGGTCGGTCCTGTGCAGGAAGCAGTTAGGGAGCTTTTCCTCATTGAGACGAATCATACTGCCGTCTGCCACAGCCTGCTGTCTGAGCCTCTCTATCTGTTCCGCGCTGCCGTCGATCCAGACAATGTCGTCGGGCTTTGCAAGCGCGGCCACTTCCGATATCCACTTTTGCATATGCTTATTGGTCGTGTTGTTCATTGTGTCACCCCGTAGAAACGATGTTTATGACCATAATAACCCGTATTGCTGAAAAAAGCAATGCAGAAATGTCCTCCCCTCCGCGCGGCGCTTGCCCACTTCCGGGCATCAGCACCTAATTAACAATAAGTTTACTATTAGATTCCCGAATTCTGTTGACATTATTTTTGACGCGTATATACTTTTAATATTGAGAAAAAGGGAAAAACGTGTTCCCCAAAGGAGATATTTGATGCTCAGACTGCTCAGAAGACTAAGTACCAGAGAGGTGCTGATGGCCTTGGTAAGCACCGCTTTTGTTGCCCTGCAGGTCTTTCTAGATCTGCGGCTGCCGGACTATATGAAAGAGATAACCATGATAGTCCAGACCCCCGGCAGCTCCGTCGGCGACGTCTGGCTGGCCGGAGGGAAAATGCTGCTCTGTGCCCTAGGAAGCCTGGCAGCGTCCATTCTGGTCGGCTATCTTGCCGCAAAAATTGCCGCGGGCTTTTCCAAAACGCTGCGCCGCGACATATTCGCAAAGGTTCAGTCCTTTTCATTCGGCGAAATAAACCGTTTCTCTACCCCAAGTCTCATCACCCGGTCCACCAACGACGTCACCCAGGTTCAGATGATCATTGCTCTCGGCCTGCAGGTGATCATCAAGGCCCCTATCCTCGCTGTTTGGGCTATAATTAAAATCGCCGGTAAGGGCACCGAGTGGACGGCCGCCACGGCGTTTTTTGTATTGTTTTTGATTATAGTGCTCTCTATTGTTTTTAGCCTTGCAACACCTAAATTCAGGCGTATGCAGTGGCTGACAGACGCCGTCAACCGCATCACACGTGAAAATCTGACGGGTCTGCGCGTTGTCCGCGCATTCAATGCCGAGCCCTATCAGCAGGAACGCTTCGAGGCCGCAAACGCCGACCTCACGGGAACGCAGCTATTTACCTCGCGCGTTATGGCGGTGATAGCTCCCTGCATAACTATCATAATGAACGGACTTACGCTCTCCATATACTGGATCGGCGCGCTCCTCATAGACGCTGCGCAAATGACAGAAAAACTGGGTCTTTTCTCAAATATGGTCGTGTTCACACAATATGCTATGCAGGTCATAATGGCATTCATGATGCTGACTATGATATTCATCATGCTGCCCCGCGTCCTTGTCTCCGCAAAGCGTATAAACGAGGTGCTGGACACCGGGCTGTCCGTCCTTGACGGTCCTGGAGCCGAACCGGAAGATGGGCTAGTCGGGGAGGTGGAGTTCAGAAACGTCAGCTTCAAATACCCCGGCGCTGAGGACTACGTCATAAAAGATATCAGCTTTACCGCCCGCAGAGGCGAGACCGTTGCTTTCATAGGCTCCACAGGCAGCGGCAAATCGACTCTAATAAACCTCGTCCCCCGCTTCTACGACGCAACCGAGGGTCAGGTGCTGGTGGACGGAGTGGACATACGTGAATACACCCAGAAAAAGCTGCGCGACAAGCTGGGTTACATACCGCAGCGCTCCGTGCTTTTTGCCGGGACGGTCGCTTCAAATGTCTCCTTCGGCGACAACGGAACCCCCCCAGCCGACGAGGAGCAGATAAAGCGCGCGGTCGCCGTGGCGCAGGGCGCGGACTTCGTCGAGGGTATGCCCGACAAATACGACTCCCCCATAGCGCAGGGCGGCACCAACGTGTCGGGCGGTCAGAAGCAGCGTCTGTGCATTGCGCGCGCCGTCTGCCGCGAGCCGGAGATATTCATCTTTGACGACTCCTTCTCCGCACTCGACTTCAAGACCGACAAAAGCCTGCGCCAGGCTCTCAAAACCGAGCTTGCGGAAACCACCTGCCTTATCGTCGCACAGCGAATCGGCACCATACGCGACGCAGACAGAATAGTCGTACTGGAGCAGGGAAAAATAGCCGGTATCGGCACCCATTCGGAACTTATGAAAAACTGCGAGGTCTACAGGGAAATCGCCCTGTCCCAGCTTTCGGAGGAGGAACTTGAAAATGAGTAGTGCTCCCAGACGCGGCCACGGCCCGGGAGGCCCCGGACCCGGCATAGGTGGAAAACCGAAAAACTTCAAAAAGGCCTCGGCACAGTTCATAGCCTTTTGCCGTCCTTACGGAGCGGCTATCATAACCGCCTTTGTCCTTGCAGCTCTCGGCGCCACATGCACCATAATCGGCCCCAGCAAAATTCAGGACATTACGAGACTTATCCGTGAAGGCATAATTACGGGCATCGACACGGACGCCGTAATTGAGATCGGCGTCGGCCTTATCTTCATCTATGCGTTAGGAGCACTGTTCTCATACGCACAGGCTTTCATTATGGGCACCGTTTCGGCAAGGCTTTCCAGACTTATGCGCACGCGCATAAGCGAGAAAATAAACCGGCTTCCCCTAAAATATTTTGACAGGATAAGCTACGGCGACGTTTTAAGCCGCGTCACCAACGATGTCAGCACCATAGGGCAGACTCTCAACATGAGCCTCGGACAGCTAATAAGCTCCGTCGCGCTGTTTTTAGGCTCTCTTATCATGATGATAGTCACCAACGGCACTCTGGCTGCAACCGCCGTGTTCTCGACTTTTTTCGGCTTCATCCTTATGATGGTCATCATCAGAAGATCCCAGAAATTTTTCATGGGTCAGCAGAGGGAGCTGGGCAGGATAAACGGACACATAGAGGAGATCTATTCCGGTCTGAATATTGTCCGCGCATACAACGGAGAAAAGGGCTCACAGGACAGGTTTGACGAGATCAACGACAAGCTCTATGACAGCGCGTGGAAATCACAGTTTATCTCCGGCATAATGATGCCCATGATGTTCTTTATAGGCAACTTCGGCTATGTCGCAGTATGCGTGGTAGGCGCCGTGCTGACAATGAACGGCAAGATAGATTTTGAGGTCATTGTCGCATTTATGATATATATCCGCCTGTTCTCCCAGCCGTTGTCACAGCTGGCCCAGTCTATAACAACACTGCAATCCACAGCGGCCGCCGCCGAGCGCGTATTTGACTTCCTGGGCGAGGAGGAGCTCTCCCCTGAGACTGCGGACGCTATTACGAAGCACGAGTCCGGCGGCGATGTGGAATTCCGCAACGTCAAGTTCGGGTACAGTCCCGACAAGGAGGTTATCAAGGAGTTTTCGGCGCATGCGAAACCCGGCCAGAAAATTGCTATTGTAGGCCCGACCGGCAGCGGTAAGACCACAATGGTCAACCTTTTAATGCGCTTCTATGAGCAAAGCAGCGGCGAGATTCTCATAGACGGCATACCGACTACCAAAATGACCAGGCAGTGCATCCACGACCAGTTCGGCATGGTTTTGCAGGATACATGGGTATTTGAGGGCACTATACGCGACAACATAGCCTTTTGCAAGGATGGAGTAAGCGACGAAGAGGTCATAAACGCCTGCAAGGCCGTGGGCCTTGACCACTATATCCGCACACTCCCGGACGGCTATGATACAGTCCTTTCCGACAACAACAGCCTTTCCGCAGGTCAGCGCCAGCTTCTCACTATCGCACGGGCTATTGTGGAGAATGCTCCCCTTTTGATACTGGATGAAGCCACAAGCTCAGTCGACACACGTACTGAGATCCAGATACAGCACGCTATGGAAAAGCTAACTGAGGGCAGGACCTCGTTTATCATCGCACATAGACTTTCCACAATTAAGAGCGCCGACATGATACTCGTAATGCGCGACGGCCGCATCGTCGAGCGCGGCACTCACGAGGAGCTGTTGGAGCAGGCAGGCTTCTATGCCGAGCTCTACAACAGCCAGTTTGACGAGGCCATTGCATGACAGTCAATACATCTTTGCGAAACCGGAGGCAGATATGAGACAAAAACTGGCAAAATTTATGTACGGACGCAACGGGTCGGATGAGCTCTCCAAGCTATTGAGTATAGTCGCGGTCATACTTCTCATCATCTCGATGTACTGCGGAACCGCTGTGAGAAGCACACTCTTCCTTGTCGCCGTATCGGCAATCATATACACCTATTTCCGGGTCTTTTCGAAGAACACCGCTGCCCGCCGCAGGGAAAACGCCAAATATCTCGAACAGAAACGCCGCGTAAAAAGCCGGTTCAGACTCCGCCGCGATATGTGGAAACAGCGCAAGGAGTATAAGTTCTTCAAATGCCCGTCCTGCGGGGCAACTCTGCGCGTCCCCAAGGGCAAAGGCAGGATACGCATAGTCTGTAAGAAATGCGGAACGGCGTTTGAGAAAAAAACCTGATGGGGTGACGACTTTATGTTCGGCTATATAGTCGCGAACAGTAAAATACTCGCAGAACAGGATAAGCAGCGCTACAAGGCCTGCTACTGCGGGCTGTGCCGCGCGCTGAAGGAGCGTCACGGACAGATCGGCCGTATGACGCTCACTTACGACATGACCTTTCTCATTCTCGTACTGACCTCTCTCTACGAGCCGCAGGAGTGCACGGGCTGTGAGCGCTGCCTTGTGCACCCCGCAAAAAAACACGGCTTTGCCTCCTCGGAGATAACCGATTACGCAGCCGATATGAACGTGGCTCTCGCATACCTCAACCAAATGGACAACTGGAAGGATGACAAGAACCTCCTCAGCCTTGTATTCGCAAAGCTGCTGAAAAAGAGATACGGGCGCATATCCCTGCAGTATCCGCGCCAGTGCGGCGCCATGGAATCATGTCTGAAACAGCTCTCCGACTTTGAAAAATCCGGCGAGCAAAATCCGGACATCGCGGCAGGTATATTCGGCAGACTCATGGGTGAGCTTTTTGTCCTAAGGGAGGACGGCAGATGGTCCCCCACCCTCCGCAGTATGGGCGAATATCTGGGGGAGTTCATATATATTATGGACGCCGTTTTGGATCTTGAAGGAGATATCCGCCGCGGCAGATACAACCCGCTTATCTCATCCAGAGACGCCGGCCTGGGCGACGAGTATTTCCGCGAGGTCCTGACCATTCTTATCGGAAATTGCTGTATGCAGTTCGACATACTGCCCCTAGTAGACGACGTCGGTATAATGCGCAATATTCTCTGCTCCGGCGTCTGGACAAAGTATGAGCTTCAAATGGCGAAGAAAGCAAAACGAAAAGCCGCCGGCTAATCGGCCGGTCAGCAAAACTTCAAGGTCTTGTGCGGTGCTCCTTTTCATAATCACCGTTAATCTACTATTCAGGAGAAAAACGCCAATGTTCTCTGACCCTTATAAAGTCCTCGGCGTTTCCCCCAACGCAAGCGACGACGAGATAAAAAAAGCATATCGGGATCTGGCAAAAAAATACCACCCCGATCTCAATCCGGGCGATAAGGAAGCCGAGCGCAGGATGAACGAGATCAACGCGGCTTACGATCAGATCAAGAACCCGCAAAGCCACGCAGGGCCTTCATACAGCGGAGGGGCATACTCCGGCTCTGGCCAAGGCTTCGGCGGCTTTGGGGGATTTGGCGGCTACGGCGGACGGAGCAGCTACGACGACGAAGAGCCGACGGCCTTCCGAGCAGCCATGAATTATATACGCACGCGGCACTTCACGGAGGCATTGAACGCTCTGTCAGGCGTGCCTCAGTCAAAGCGCAACGCCCGCTGGTTTTATCTAAGTGCCCTTGCGAACTACGGTTTGGGCAACAAAATTATCGCCCTGGAACAGGCTGAGTCGGCCTGCTCTCTGGAACCAAACAACTTGGAATACCAGAGCCTGCTCATAGAGCTTAAACAGGGCGGCAGCTACTACCGCACATACAGTAAGGGCTTCCCTGTATCAAAAATGGGCGGAAACTTTTGTCTCTGGCTCTGCGCCGCGAATCTGCTGTGCAGGCTGTGTCCCTGTTTTTGGTTCTGATAGGATAAGAGCCGACGGCAAACGCCGTCGGCTCTTCTGTATGTATTTGTCTATCTATCCCACTTGTCGGCCAGCTGATCCACCTGATCGGCAAAACGGGCAAGATCCTTGTTGGGCAGGCCCTCACAGCGTTTGGCAGTGTGCAGCAGCTTTTCGCAGGCGGCGATAAGTCTGCCGAACACCTGCGTGGCGCGGGCGTCTCTCTTGCGGGCCGGCTTTGTGATCCGTATGCCCTCCGTCTCCTCTATGAATCTGCCGTTTTGCAGATCGAAGCTGGTGCCGCTGTATGGCGCAAAGGCATTTTGGCCGTACTCCTCACGGAGAGTTTTTGTGAAGGCCTCGCAGGCCTCCTCGTCGCCGTGATTTACAAATATGTATGCGGGTTTGTTTTCAAAACCGCCTATCCAGTCCAGAAGCCCCTCCTTGTCGGCGTGTCCGCTGCTTCCCGGCATCTGGGCGACCTCCGCTTCAATGGCTATGGTCTCGCCGAAGAGCTTGACCTCTCTCGCACCGTCCAGAATTATGCGTCCAAGAGTTCCGCCGGCCTGATACCCGACAAACAGGATCAGACTCTCGCTTCGCCAGAGGTTATGCTTAAGGTGGTGGCGGATTCGCCCCGCCTCGCACATACCAGACGCTGAAATAATAACCTTTGGCGTCTTGTCGTCGTTTATAGCTTTTGACTCGTCGGAGGAGACGGATATTTTCAGGTCGGGGAACACAAGCGGGTTAACACCCTTACTGACCAGTTCTCGTACGCTCTCATTGAAGCTCATAGGGTCGCTCTGGAGAAAAATCGACGTAGCCTCGTTTGCCAGAGGGCTGTCCACATAGACCGGAAAACCGTTGTGCCCTTTGACCATTCCCTCGTCCTTGATGTGGCGTATCATATAGAGAATCTCCTGCGTTCTGCCCACGGCGAAGGACGGAATTACCACGTTGCCCCCGCGGTCAAATGCGCGCTGAAAGCATTCCGCCAGAATAGGAGTCGCATCCTGGAAGGGCTCGTGCAGGCGGTTGCCATAGGTGGATTCCACCACCAGATAGTCTGTCTTATTGATCTTTGTCGGCGGATTTAGAAAAGGCTTGTTCTTGTTCCCGACATCGCCGCTGAAGACTATTTTCTTGGTAATGTCCCCCTCGGTTATGGACACCTCTATACAGGCGGAGCCCAGCAGATGTCCGATATCGGAAAATCTCACTGTGACATTTTCAAGCACCTGTCTCGTCTCGCCGTAACGGCATGGGTACATGGCTGAAACGGCGCACATGGCGTCCTGAGTGGTATAGAGCGGCTCATAGAGCGTGGAGCCGGAGCGCTGGGCCTTGCGGTTGCGCCACTCCGCTTCAAACTCCTGTATGTGGGCGCTGTCAAGGAGCATTATCTTGCAGAGGTTAACTGTCTCTTCAGTGGCATATACCTTGCCCTTGAAGCCATCTTTGCACAGAATAGGTATGTTGCCAGAGTGGTCTATGTGCGCGTGGGTGAGCAGAACACAGTCTATATGTGCAGAGTTCACGGGAATCTCCTGGTTTATGAAGATATCCGCCCCCTGCTCCATACCGCAGTCCACAAGGATGTTTTTGCCGTTTGTCTCTATAAGCGTACAGCTTCCAGTGACCTCGTGGGTTGCGCCCAAAAATGTAATTTTCAAATTGGACTTCCTTTCTATCGCCGTTTTGTCGGACTTTGCCGAAATATATCGGAAAAGCACCATTTGGGTTTTATTGTAGCACATACAAAACTTCTTGAAAAGACCAAAGCTCGTTTCAATAAACTTAAATGCAATTTCTTTCATAGATTTTCTACTGGATTTTAGTCGAATATAATGGTATAATGTTGCTATGATATGTATACTGTAAATATCATCATATCACCTTCTAAGAAAGGATATTATAATGTTAGAACTGAAAAATATAAATTTCAGCGCCGGCAATAAGCATATACTCAAAGACATAAACTACACTCTTGAGTCCGGTAAATTCATTGCGATTACCGGTCCAAACGGTTCCGGTAAGTCCACTTTGGCTAAAGTCATCATGGGCATCGAAAAGCCCGACAGCGGCGTGATCCTTTTTAACGGTAAGGACATTACCAACATGTCTATTGACGATCGCGCGAGAACCGGGATCAGCTTTGGGTTCCAGCAGCCTGTGACCTTCAAGGGCATCACTGTCCACAACCTGCTGAATCTCTCTGCCAAGAAAGAACTGTCCTCGGACGAGGCCTGTGATCTCCTTGCAAACGTCGGTCTGTGTGCAAACGCCTACCTTGACCGTGAGGTCAACAGCTCCCTGTCGGGCGGCGAGCTCAAGCGTATCGAAATCGCTTCTGTCCTATTGCGCCAATCTCCGCTGACCATATTTGACGAACCCGAGGCCGGCATAGATCTCTGGAGCTTTAACAACCTTATCCAGGTCTTCAACAGCATGCGCGAGGAACTCTCCGGCAGTATCGTTGTCATTTCCCATCAGGAGCGCATCCTGAGCATTGCCGATGAGATCGTCCTAATCTCCGACGGTCAGATAGAGAGAGTAATTTCACGCGGCGAGCCGATGGACAACATTATAGACTTGCACTCATGCCGCAAGATCTAAGGTAACGGAGGTGTAATTATGGAAAAAGCAGAACTCAGCAAAATGGAATCAAAACTGCTGATGGCAATAGCGGATATCCCCGGCATCACCCCCGGAGCCTTCAGCCTCAGAAAAAACGGCAAGCCTGTCTATGTCAATACTACTCCCAATATCAATATTATAAAAAAAGAGGATAAGCCCGGCATCGACATCTATATCAGAGCCGATACCAAGGACGAGGAGGTACACATTCCTGTCGTCATCACCGAAAGCGGCATAAGCGACACTGTCTACAACGACTTCTATGTCGGCAAGAACGCGGATGTCGTCATAAACGCGGGCTGCGGCATACACAACGACGGCTGTACTGACACCCACCACAACGGCATACACCGCTTCTTCCTTGATGAAGGGGCAAAAGTCAAATATGTCGAAAAGCACTACGGCGAGGGCTCCGGAGACGGCAAGCGTGTCCTCGACCCTGTGACGGAGGTCACCCTCGGTAAGAATGCCACTCTTGAGATGTACACAACACAGATCAAAGGCGTCGACTCAACCGTCCGAAATACAGAGGCAAAACTGGACGACAACTCCACTCTGCTCGTCAGCGAGAAAATAATGACCCACGGCGTTCAGCACGCGGAGACCAACTTCTCCGTCAATTTGGACGGTAAGGGCTCCAGCTGTCAGGTGACGTCCCGTTCAGTTGCCACGGAAAGCTCCACCCAGAAGTTTGTCTCCGAGATATACGGCAATAACGAATGCTTCGGTCACGTCGAGTGCGACGCTATCATAAAGGAAAACGGCAAGGTCGTCTCTACCCCCGCCATCGTCGCCAACTGTCTCGACGCAAACCTCATCCACGAGGCGGCGATCGGAAAGATAGCCGGCGCTCAAATCACGAAGCTCATGACCCTCGGACTCACCGAAAAAGAGGCTGAGGATGCCATTATAAACGGTTTCCTGCAATAAGGAGAAGCGCATGACGATAAACCACACGCCGCGCGGCGTCTGCTCTCATAAAATGACAGTCAGCGCTGAAAACGGAATCATTACCGATGTTCAGATACTCGGCGGCTGTGACGGCAATCTTAAGGGCATAGTCAGTCTTGTCAAAGGCATGAAGCTTGAAGACGCTATTGACAAGCTCTCCGGCATACGCTGCGGGGGCAAGGACACCTCCTGTCCGGACCAGCTCTCCATAGCCTTGAAAAAGCTTCTTAACGGCGAAATAAGCTGACACTTTTAGACATTATAAAACCCCCGGACGTATTTTTGTAATAACAAGATACTCCGGGGGGCTTTTTATTTTATTATAATCATCAGATCCAGCCTTCGTCGGTCTCTCGCTTCTGTCTGCGGGTCATGAGGCTCATGAACATTTCATTGAGCGGCGCGTGGTTATAGAGCACATTGTAGGTCGCCTCGGTTATCGGCATCTCCACGCCGCAGCGCTTTGCCATCTCCATACCGGACGCGGCGGCATAGTACCCCTCAACTACCGCTCCAACCTGCTTCATGGCCTCCTGAGGCTCCATTCCTGCGCCGATGAGAAGTCCGGCTCTGCGGTTGCGGGAGTGAACGGAAGTGCAGGTGACTATCAGATCTCCCATACCCGCAAGCCCTGCAAAGGTCTCTTTTTTCCCGCCCATAACAACGCCCACGCGGGCGATCTCCGCGAGGCCGCGCGTCATAAGCATTGCCTTTGTGTTGTCCCCATAGCCCATACCGTCACAGCAGCCGGCGCACAGGGCGATAACATTCTTTAGCGCCGCGGCGAGCTCTACGCCTATGATATCGTCGCTTGAATAGACTCTGAAGCGCTCGTTCATGAACAGCTCCTGCACCCACTCGGCGACTTCGATATCATTACAGGCGGAGACAACAGCCGTGGGAATCCGTCTGCCGACCTCCTCGGCGTGGGACGGGCCGGAGAGCGCAGCTATCGGAAAAGACGCCCCGATCTCCTGCTCAATTATCTGGGTCATACAGAGTGAACTGTCACGCTCTATTCCCTTGGATACGGATATGACCACGGTGTCCGGCGACAGCAGCGGCGCTATGCGTCTCGCAGTCTCGCGTACCGCATATGATGGAGTAGCCAGTACAACCGCCCTTGCCCCGGTCACACTGTGAAGGTCGGACGTGAGCTTCAGCTCTTTGGGCAGAGCAACGCCTTTTAGATAGGGGTTTTCACCTGTATCGCGCATTGTCTCAGTCTCTTTATCAAAATATGACCACATTGTGACATCATTTCCGTTTTCCAGGAGCAGCAGGGACAGGGCCGTACCCCAGCCGCCGCTGCCGACAACTGTAATATCCATGGTATCCTCCGGGTTTGCAAAAAATGGCGGCGCTGACGCCGCATACTCTTATGATAAAACAAGTTTATGCAAAACGCAAGCGCCGCCGCTCTAATTAAACTTTTAACGACTTTTTAGTCCAGTTTAAACTGTTCTCCGCAGCCGTAATTCTCATATATATAGTCGATGTCCTTGTCGCCGCGTCCCGAGAGATTTACCAAAATCGTACCCGTCTTGTGCTCTCGGGCAAATTTCAGCGCGTAGGCAAGCGCGTGGCTGCTCTCAATAGCGGGGATTATTCCCTCATAGCGGCAGAGCAGGAAGAAGGCCTCGACTGCCTCGTCATCTGTGACGGAAACATAATTCACGCGGCCGAGCTCGTGGAGATAAGCGTGCTCGGGGCCGACAGAGGGGTAGTCAAGTCCGCTGGCACAGGAGTAGACGGGCGCAGGCTCGCCGTTTTTGTCCTTGAGCATAAGGCTGTTAAAGCCGTGCATAACGCCCTCGCTGCCAAAGGTGATAGACGCGGCGTTGTCGCCCATCTTTTCACCTCTACCCATGGGTTCCACCCCGTAGATATCTACAGGATCCGCAAGGAAGGCCGTGAACAGTCCCATCGAGTTGGAGCCGCCGCCTACGCAGGCGCAGATCGCCTCGGGCAGAAGACCTGTCATCTCCTTAAACTGGTCGCGCGCCTCGTAGCCCACTACGGACTGGAAATCGCGGACTATCATCGGGAAAGGATGCGGTCCGACGCATGAACCGATACAGTATATCGCGTCATTATACTCTTTCATATAGCCCTCGAAGGCCGCGTCCACGGCTTCCTTGAGCGTCCTTAGTCCGTGGGAAACAGGGATAACACTGGCGCCCAGCATTTTCATGCGGGTGACGTTTGGAGCCTGCTTTTTGATATCTACCTCACCCATATAGATATCGCAGTCCATACCGAAATAGGCCGCCGCGGTCGCCAGCGCGACGCCGTGTTGTCCCGCGCCTGTCTCTGCAATCAGCTTTTTCTTGCCCATGAACTTCGCCAGCAGGCCCTCTCCCATGCAGTGGTTGAGCTTGTGCGCACCGCTGTGGTTCAGATCCTCGCGCTTGAGATATATCTGCGCTCCGCCGATTTTGCGGGAGAGCCGCTCGCAGTGGTAGACCGGCGTAGGTCTGCCCTGGAACTCCTTGCGGATGCGGCGCAGCTCGTTTATAAACTGAGCGCTGTTGCAGATGGTGTTATATGCCTCGGTAATTTCCTCAAAGGCAGGTATCAGCTCATCGGGCAGGTAGGCGCCTCCGTATTTGCCGAAGCGTCCGTCCGGCGTCGGGTTAAACTGCAGATATGATTCAAAGCCTTTGTTTGGGTTTTCAAAATCAGCTGTCATTTCTATATCTCCTTTTTTATTTGGTTTTGTTCATTCCCTTATTTTGCTCAAAACAGATCCGCCATCGAATGATACCCATAATTTTCCCTCCAGAATACAAAAAAAGCCCTCGTCCCTTTTAGGACAAAGACTTTACATCTCTGCGGTGCCACCTAAATTGGCGAAAATCGCCCTCTCACAACGCGCTGTCACGCGTCCGCATGTTTTACGGGCTGCGCTTCCCCGTCGGCCATTACTCGCGCAAAAGCGCTTTCCTGCCGCCCTCCCAAGTCCATTCGCCCATATACATGTTACGGCAATTCCACCGCCTGCCGCTCTCTTTGAACCGTTCATATGGGGTACTATTCCTTGTTCATCGGTTTATTATTCACTTGTTTATTGAGCAGATGTTAACACATGAGGACCCTCTTGTCAACCAGAATATGCAAGACGCCCGAAAATATTTCGGGCGTCTTGCAATGCGGCGGCTATTCCGATATCAAGCCCTTTGAGACAAGAAATTCCTTTGCTACCTCATCGACGCTTCTACCCTCAACATCGACGGCATAGGTCAAATCGGTCATAGTTTCGTTGGTAAACTGTCCCGCCAACATGTTGAGGACTTCCTCAAGGTTTGGCGCAGCATCGGCAAACTCTTCGAAAATTCCATCACGCACCAGAACCGCGCCGTTATACTCCGGGAAGAACCCCAGATCGTCCTCAAGAACCACGAGCTTTGCCTTTCGGTTGAGCCCGTCGGTGGCGTAGACCTCGGTCACGTCGAAATTTCCGTTCTCAATGGCGGAATATTTGAGTCCTATATCCACAGTTTTACTGTTCTTGAAGTTCAGTCCGTAAAACTTGGTAAACGGGCCGTATTTCATACTTCCCTCCTGAGAGAAAAACTCATGCTCCGCGCCGAAAACTAGCTGGTCGGCGACAGGAACGAGGTCCGAGATAGTCTTAAAGCCGCGCTCTTCCGCAAGTGCCTGTGGAACAGCAATGGCGTAGGTGTTGTCGGTACCGAGCTTTTCAAGCAGACGAACTCCGTAGCGCTCCATAGCTACCTCGTTGGCGTAGTCATATAGGCTCTTCCCTTCGGGTACGTCTGTGGGGTCAAGGTGCAGATATGTGGTCAGCAGAGTTCCGTCGTAGCCGTTGAGAAAATCTGCGGTGGGATCTGCCGCAGTCATTTCCTTGAAAGCATTGACGCCTGTCATCTGATCCTTGATATTGACCTTAAGGTCGGTATGCTCCTCAACCAGCAGCTTGACCATATGTACTACCAGCTGCTCCTCGGAGTATACACCGTCGTATGCTTCAAGCACATTGTCCTTTCCGCCGCCTCCGCAGGCGCAGAGGCAAAGCATGAGCGCAACGGCCATCAAAACCGGGATTATTCTCTTCTTCATAACATATACGTCCTTTCGTAACTCGTTAATTTCTGCGCGCGGGAGCTTTTTTCATAGAGGAATGTCCGCGCTTTATCCTTGCTTCAACCCAGCCCATGCTGAGATCAAGCGCTATAGCTATTGCCATGAGGGTCGCTGTACCCTGCATCAGCATATTCATGTTCTGTATTCTTATAGCCTTATAGATTGCAGTTCCTATACCTCCGCCGCCCACAAACGCGGCAAACACAGCGGAACCGACAGCGTTGACCGCCGCAATGCGCACTCCTGTGAATACCACCGGGAAAGCCAGAGGAAACTCGACATGGATCAGGCGGTACATACGTCCCATACCCATACCACAGGCGGCTTCCTTCACTCCCGGATCCACCTGTAAAAGTCCGAGATTGGTATTTTGGACTATTGGCAGCAGTGAGTAAAGGGCTATTCCGATTATAACGGTCTGCTTACCCGCCCCGGCAAGCACCATAATGATACCGAGAAGCGCCAGGGCGGGGATGGTCTGAAGCACATCCACTACCCACAGTATGGGCTTTCTAGCCTTTGGTGAGAAGTAGCACAGAACACCGAGTGGCAGGCCCACGGCCAGAGCCAGCACTTCAGCGGCTACGACGATCAGCAGGTGTTCCGAAAACAGCTTAAAAGTCATTGCGCCGCCCCCCTTCTCATGCCGCGGGGCGTGACAAGTTTTTGCAATCTGTCAATAAGAGCGCCCAGAGCCACCGCAATGACAGCCGCGGGGATAGCACCCGCTATTATCAGCGTGTTGTCGTTTGCACTAACACCCTGATAGATAAAATCACCCAGTCCGCCAAGACCTATCATAGCCGCCAGCACTGCCCAGCTGACCGTATATATGGTTGCCAGGCGGAGCCCGGCAATGACATTGGGAAACGCCAGAGGAAGTTCAACTCTGAACAGCGACTGAAACTGTGACATTCCGCAGCCTTTTGCCGCCTCCTTCAGTCCCTCGTCCACCTCCAGGATTCCTGTGTATGTGTTTTTCAGCACCGGGAACATGGCGTAGACCGAAAGAGCTATGATAACCGTTATGGGTTTCATACCCAGATATAAAAACAGCACTCCGATGAAAACGATGCCGGGTATCGTCTGAAAAATTGACACAAGCGGCATTATGAATGTAGACCATTTCGGTATGCGGGAGAGTAAAATACCCAGAGCAAGACCGATTACAAAGCCTACGGACACAGATATGGCCACATATTCCAAATGCGTAATTATCGCACGCAGCAGCATCTGGCCGTATATCTCAAAAAATTTTGTCATCGCTCATCACCCCAGAGTGTGTCGGACAGCGCTTTCGCCATACTGTTTTTAGTGACTATTCCGGCGATGGTATCATCGTTGTTCAAAACAACCACATAGTTGTCGCCGGAGTTTAACAGATGGTCAAAGCATTCATGCGCATCACCGTCTCTGCGCACGGTTTTCGCATTGTCGGTGATAAGCGCCTCAATCAGCTTCTCGTTCTTTCCGCGGAGCCTGATATCTTTTATAGATACCGTTCCGATATATTTGTCGCTTTCATCTACTACCAGCAGCGTATCAACCCCTGTGCGCGCCATCCTCTCGGTACATTCCCTAACACCGCGGTGCTTGTCCACGGTTATGATATTGGTTCGCATAAAGTCCTCAACCGTCAGCGTCACAGCGTCGTCGTTCATGTGCTTGCCGAGAAATCTGCGTATATTGTCGTTAGCGGGATTTTCAAGCATAGTCTCCGGCGGAGCCATCTGGACAATTTTACCGTCCTCCATGAATATAATGGTATCTGCCAGCTTTAGCGCCTCACCCATGTCGTGCGTGACAAAAACGATAGTTTTGTTCAGCTTCTTCTGCAGCTTCTTTATCTCGTCCTGCAGAGTCTCACGGGTCATAGGGTCAAGCGCCCCGAAGGGCTCGTCCATAAGAACAATCGGAGGTGAGGCCGCAAACGCTCTTAAGACACCTATTCTCTGCTGCTGACCTCCGGACATCTCGGAAGGATACTTGTGCGCATATTCATCATATGGCATATTTACCATGTCAAGCATCTCATGTACTATCCTGTCACGACTTTCCTTGTCGTATTTCAGCAGCTTCGGCACAACACATATGTTCTCTGCTACGGTCATGTTTGGAAACAGGCCGATTTGCTGAATAACATAGCCGATCTGGCGTCTGAGCTCTACTTTATCGACCTTTTCGATGTCTTTGCCGTCAATGTATATTCTCCCCTCGTCCGGCTCTATAAGGCGATTTATCATCTTAAGCGTAGTTGTTTTGCCGCAGCCGGACAGACCTATGAGCACCACGAACTGACCGTCTGGTATCTCAAAGTTCATGTCGTCCAAAACCTGCTTCTTGCCGAATTTCTTCGAAACATGTTCAAATTTAATCATTAGCTTACTTACTCCTTGTCTGCGCAGGGACGGTTGATAAATTCCTCCACGCTGCCCTCAGCATCCTTATTAAGAACGTATATCAAGCAGTCGCCAATACGGAGATCCGCATATGGTCCCGGAGAAATAATCATCTCGCCCGCTCTTCTGATCGCAACTACTGTGGCGCCCGTAGCCTGCCAGAATGCCAATTTACCTATAGTTTTGCCGATCACCCACGAGGCCTCTCTGATTGTAACCTCGCCCAGACCAAAGCCCTGTTCCGCCGCCGAAAAAAGCAAAACCTGCTTTTTTGCAATGATCGCCGTCACTTCGGTCAGCTCTTTTGATACACGCATCTGCTCGGAAATAAGACTGTTGAGACGGTCCTGAAGCTCCCTGCCGCTCACAGTGTCCGCCGTCTGTGACAGATAGAGTTTCGCACTCTCGGCTGAGAGAACGTAAGCACCGCTCTGAGGGCGGACCTCGATTACATTATTATCCTCCAGAAGATGGAACGCCCTCCTGATGGTTTCGGGCGAGACCCCGTATTCCGAGGACATCACAGAGCGTCCGCTTATCCTTTCGCCCACAGTAAAATCTCCAGCGGCTATGCGTTTAGCTATGTCTCGGGCAATCTGAAAGTATACCGGGGAATTCGATTTTTCTCGGGCAGCGCACATTTTTACCTCTCCTTTTTAGAGTTATTATAAACTAACAACTCCTGATTGTCAATAATATGTCAGTTTTTTATAAAAAACGCCCCGAAAGGAGTCCTTTCGGGGTTAATCCAAATAAATTATGTCAACCTATCTGACCTGACCGTTTCCATAGACCACATACTTGCAGCTTGTCAGCTCGCGCATACCCATCGGGCCGCGCGCATGCATTTTCTGCGTGGAAATACCTATCTCCGCTCCAAGACCAAACTCCCTGCCGTCAGTAAAGCGGGTCGAGGCGTTGACATAGACCGCCGCCGCATCCACCTCGTTAAGAAAGCGCTGTGCCCGGGTATAGTCGCTTGTTATGATGGCCTCCGAGTGGCCGGTCCCGTAGCGGGCGATGTGCGCCATAGCCTCGTCTATACCCGCTACTGTTCTGATTGCGAGGATATTATCGTCATACTCGGTCTCCCAGTCTTCCTCCGAGGCGGGTACCGCTGCTGCCCCAAGTATTTCAAGGGCCTTCTCGTCACACCGGAGCTCCACTCCGTGTTTCAGAAGTCGGGGCAGCACCATAGGCAAAAACCTTTCCGCAACCTTCTCATCTACCAGAAGGGTCTCAATGGCGTTGCATACCGAGGGCCTTGAGCACTTGGCATTTTCAACGATATTCACCGCCATCTCAATATCGGCGGAGCTGTCTACATAGGCGTGGCAGTTGCCCTTTCCAGTCTCTATAACAGGCACTCGCGAATTCTGTACCACCGCGTTGATGAGCCCTGCGCCGCCTCTGGGAATAAGAACATCTATATAGCCGCGCAGCCCCATCATCTCGTTTGCGCTGTCGCGCGAGGTATCGCGAACAAGGCAGATGCAGTTCTCATCCATACCCGAACTTTTCAGGGCGCCTCGCATGACTTCGACCATCGCCGTGTTTGATCTGATCGCCTCTTTACCTCCACGAAGTATACAGGCATTTCCGGATTTAAGGCAAAGTACGGCCGCGTCTACAGTTACGTTAGGGCGCGACTCAAATATAATACCTATGACGCCGAGGGGCACACGTTTTTTTCCAATGGTCAGACCGCTGGGTCTGTCCGCCATAGAGATGACCTCCCCGATGGGATCGGGCAGAGCTTCGACCTCGGCCACTCCTCCTGCAATTGCGTCTATACGCTCATGTGTGAGCAGGAGTCTGTCCATAAACGCACTCTTGAGGCCATTTTTCTCCGCGTTTGCCATATCCTCGGCATTGGCTGCAAGAATAATCTTTTCATTTTCCAAAAGTGCCCGACGGATCTCCGCCAGCGCTTGGTTTTTTCTCGCGGTACCGGCAACGGCAAGCTGTCGTGAGGCTGATTTTGCCGCAGCGCCCATTTTTTCAAGCTCTGTCATAGTCACCTGCCCTTTCTGGCCACAAAGATGGTTCCTGTTGGCCTCTCTTCCACTATATCATAGAGAAGCTCCGGAGTAGCTCCATTGGCGATTATCATATCTATTCCGTTTTTCGTAGCAAGCTCCGCAGCCTGCAGCTTGGTTATCATGCCGCCGGTACCGACCGAACTGTCCGACCCTCCCGCAAGAGAGCGGATCTCTTCGTCGATGACGCGCACCTCACGTATTAGTCTGGCGTCTGGATTTTCATGCGGATTGGCGTCAAAAAGGCCGTCTATATCGGTGAGCAGCACAAGCATATCGGCGTTACAGAGCACGGCCACCACAGCGGACAGCGTGTCGTTGTCGCCGAATATCTTGTGCTCGGATTCTATCTCCGTATAGCTTACGGAGTCGTTCTCGTTGACTATCGGGATTATACCCATCTCCAGCAGAGCATTAAAGGTGTTTATGAGGTTCTGCTTTTTCTCGGGCAGCTCAATATCGTCACCGGTGAGAAGGATTTGGGCCACGGTCTTGCCGTAGTCGCCGAAAAACTTGTCATAGAGGTGCATCAGCTCACACTGACCTACGGCGGCCGCCGCCTGCTTGAAACGCATCTCTTTGGGGCGTTCCTTCATCATCAGCTTATGCGCGCCGACGGCGATTGCACCGGAGGACACCAGAACGACCTCCGCACCGCAGTTTTGTATATCGGAAAGTACACGTGCCAGCGCGTCAAAGCTGCGGAAATTGAGCGTTCCCCCCTCGTGGGTGAGAGTCGAAGTTCCAACCTTTACAACTATTCTCTTCTGTATGTTCTTGTTTTCCATATTCTGTTACCTTGCTTCTTAGCTATTATAATAAAGTATATCACGTTAAAGCGAAAAAGCAAGCTGATGTTATTATCCCAGCGCCGCCAAGGTATTTGCGACCTTTGCAAAACCCGGAATATCCAGAGTTTCACCGCGAATACGCTCATCATATCCGCAGGAGATAATTACCTGCTTTATATCGTCTTTGGAATATCCCCCAAGTCCGGCGGTCAAGGCGTTAACAAGAGTCTTTCGCCGCTGAAGGAAAGCGGCGCGCACAACGCGGAAGAACAGCTTTTCGTCTTCCAGCTCGGCGGGCGGATGCCTTCGTGGTGTGAGCCTTATTACGCTGGACGTCACCTTAGGCTGTGGTATAAAGCAGCCCGGCGGTACATCGAACAATATCTCTGTCTGTGCATGCCAACCGACATATACCGAAAAGGCGCCGTAGTCGCCCTCTCCCGCCTGCGCGCAAATACGCTTAGCCACTTCTTTCTGCACCATCAGTATCATATCCACAAAACAGCCCGAGTCAATAAGCGCAGAGATTAGGGGGCTGGTTATGTTGTATGGTATGTTCGCGCAGACCACGGGACGCAGTCCCGCAAGCTTCTGCCCGGTCAGTTCGGCCAGATCCATTCTCAGCGCGTCGCCATATACGACCTCAGTATTGCCGTATTCGGCGAGTGTCTCCCCCAGAACCGGCTGCAGCGCATTGTCCAGCTCCACGCACAGGACCTTACCCGCACGCTCTGCGAGCTGCACGGTCAGACAGCCTATGCCCGGTCCGATCTCAAGAACTCCGGTCTGAGCGTCAAGTCCCGCATTCTCCGCTATGCGTTCCGGCACCCAGGAGGCAGTCAAGAAGTTCTGTCCCATTGACTTTGAAAAACGAAAGCCGTTTCGGGACAGCAGCTCCTTAATTTGTTTAATACTACAAAGATCCATCCTAATCCTCGACTATCTTTTCGTAGCACACACGCTCTATGTCTCCCGGGGCAGGCTCGTTCATGTGAATAGTACCACAGTGTATATAGCCGCACTTTTCGAGCAGACGGCGCATGGCCCTGTTGTCACGGTGCGTGTCACCGCGTATACTTTTAAAACCGTTTTTGCGGGCATAGTTCTCAGTAAAGGATAACATCTGTGCGGAAATTCCATTACCGCGATACTCTCCCCTGACCGCAACGCGGTGAAATACCGCATATGGCGTGTCGCTCGTGAGCCATTTCCCGTCGTAGACAACTTCGTAAAAGGGGTCATTCTCCAGAAAAACGGAGATAACTCCGACGATTTTACTGCCGTCCATAAAAACGTGGCAGTTGCCGTTATTAATATCTCCAGTAAAAGTTTCCCTGCCCGGCTGCCCATTCTGCCACTGGTTTATGCCGTTGGCCCTCAAAAATGCACGGGCATCCGCGATTACTTCCAATATCTCGTCCAAATCGGACGGCTGTGCAAGTCTATGCTCCAAATTCTGCCCTCCTGACCGCGCCGATGGCGGTCGCAAATGCCGAATACTTCGGAATGATAAAATGCTGTGGGTAAAGTCTGTCAAACCCTGCGTAGCACTTGGCGGCGGCGGCAGTCTGGGACAGTCCTCCCGTTATCACAACTGTATCCACACCGAAGCCGCTGCAGGCAAGCGCAGCATGTGAACCCGCAACCTCAAGAGCCATATTAATTATAGCCGCAGCCCAATCCTCATCCGCAGCCTCCTCGCTGGATTTTGCAAAGTTGGACGCTGTCAGGTCGAGGGGTAAAGTATCCATTCCAGAGAATAAATCTCTTATCTGCAAATCAACTTTAGATCTGTCACCCTTCTCTGCCAGGGAGAAGTATTCCGGAAGATCGGTAATTCCCATCATTCTCTTCGCCAGACCGCGTACAGTGCCGCTGCCGACGCCGCTTCCCCCTATATGGGTGTACTCACCGTCCTTTGCGAGTACAATGGCAGTCCCTGTCCCGAGGCTGACGATAACTGCGCTGTCTATCCCCGCAAGATATGTACCGCCTTCGCCTGTAGCCTCAATTTCAGACACAGTGACGACATTGCTATATCCTTTTCCGACAACACATTTTTCGGCGCCTACGCCTGTGAGCGCCACTGTTTCAACATCCGCACTGCGATAACCATTCTGAGAAAGCACGTTGCCGAGGGTAACTCCGACTTCCGTTTTTCGGCCGCTCTCGGCGTGTGTAAAAAGCACCCTATTTCTTTCGATCCCAACTATCTTAAGCGCAGAGGCGCCGAGGTCTATTCCGACGATCACAATTCTTCCCCCTCTGTAAGCTCCGTCTCTCTCTCAATCTCCGCCAGCAGCTTTTTATCAGATTTCTCCTTAAAAATTAGTTTGTCAAACATATCCGGGCGGCGTCTCATCGTTCGGATCATCGATTGCTTGCGCCGCCATTTGGCGATATTCGCGTGGTGTCCGCTCCTCAGAACATCAGGTACCGCAATCCCCTCCCAAATCTCGGGTCTGGTATACTGCGGGTATTCGAGAAGTCCGTTCCAATGGCTCTCTCCGGTGAAGCACTCCTCGTCGGACAGTACGCCCGGTATCATGCGGCAGACACAGTCCGCCACCGCCATTGCCGGGATCTCGCCGCCTGTGAGGACGAAGTCCCCAATGGATACCTCCTCATCCACACAAGATTCGATAAAGCGCTCGTCCACGCCCTCATAGTGCCCGCAGACAAGTACAAGATGGTCATAGTCGTCCTTCAGCCGGCGCGCCTTTTCCTGTGTAAAGGTCTCGCCCTGAGGAGACATATAAATGACGCGCGTCTTTCGGTCAGGCGCACAATCCTTTACAAAGTCGAGACAGGATTTGAGCGGCTGTGCCATCATAACACAGCCCCAGCCTCCTCCGTAGGTGTAGTCGTCCACCTGTCCCTGCTTATTCTCTGTAAAGTCTCTTATTTGGATACAATTTATTTCAATTATATCCTTTGCCGCCGCTCTCCCCAAAATGCTCTCGCCAAGAACAGCCCGCATTGAGTCGGGGAACAGAGTCATTATGTCAATACGCATCAGAGGTTTTTTCCGCTCTGCATACTCATTTTCTCTAAATTCATCGGACTCCGCCAAATTCTCACATCCCGTCAATAAGGCGAACAAGCACCGCGCCCGCCTCAATATCGGTTTTTATAATAAACTCCGGAACTGCGGGTATTAAAATTTCCCGGTCACCATTTACGACATATACGTTGCTTGAAGGCAGATCGAGCACCTCTGAAATTTTCCCCAGTTCTTTTCCGCTCTCGTCCAAAACCGCCGCGCCGATTATGTCCTGAATAAAGAACTGTCCGTCCTCAAGCTCAATTTCTTCACGATCGCCCTTAATCACTTTGTTCTTTAAAACCATAGCCTCGTTGACATCTCTCACACCCTCAAGGGAGGCTATTAGAAAGCTCTTGTGGACCCTTGCGGACAAAAGCCTATAGGGCTTTTCTTCGATAAAAAAAAGCTTAAATCTCTTCAAAAATTCAGCATCGTCGGTCCATGGCTCGATCTTGACTTCGCCCTTAATACCATGGGTATTTATAATTTTCCCAATTTCGAGATATTTTTTCATTGAATACTCTCCAAGACAGATACTCGGCTACCACACAAGTGGGTACTGATCGCTACGAATAAACTTCTAAGGGGGACTGTTGTCCCCCTTAGCTTGTCAGTCCATGATCTCTACGGACACCTTTTTTCCCTGTCTCTGGGCAACAGCACGCATAAGGACGCGAATCTCCTTGACGATGCGTCCCTGACGGCCGATTATCTTGCCCATATCTCCGTCCGCAACCCGAACTTCGAATACAGTTTCCTCGTCGGCTTCCCTCTCGGTGATACTGACCTGTTCGGGATTATCAACGAGGTTCTGCGCGATGTAGGTTAAAAGCTCTTTCATGTTCGCGAATCTCCTTAAAGAACCTCTGCTTTTTTGAGCAGAGCTCTTACGGTCTCTGTGGGCTGTGCGCCGGCACCGATCCAATACTTGGCGCGTTCAGCATCGACCTTTACCGCTACGGGAGTGGTAAGCGGATCATATGTGCCAATCTCCTCGATGAACTTGCCGTCGCGCGGAGAATGGGAATCTGCAACGATAATCCTGTAGAAAGGATTCTTCTTCGCACCCATTCTGCGAAGTCTGATTTTGACCATATATATTCACCTCCAATGGTTCTAAGTTGTATGCAAACGCCTATAACGGCGGTGCAATCGTATCAGAAATTGAACGGCATACCGCCGGGCATCGCCATGCGTTTTCCCTTTTTGCCGCCGGTCATCTGCTTTGCCATGTCGCGCGTCAGCTCAAACTGCTTAACAAGGCGGTTTACGTCCACAACGGTGGTCCCGCTACCAGCCGCTATACGCTTCTTGCGGCTGCCGTTAAGCAGCTGTGGGTTCTCGCGCTCTTTGGGGGTCATGGAACTGATTATCGCCTCGGTTCGGGAAATTGCCTTCTCGTCGACCTTGACACCCTTAAGCGCCTTTGAATCCATACCCGGGAGCATCGCGGCGATGTCCTTTATGTCTCCCATATTCTTGAGCGACTGGAGCTGCTCAAGGTAATCTTCGAAGGTAAACTGATTCTTTTTCAGCCGTTCGGCCATCTTGATGGCCTTTTTCTCGTCAAAGCTCTGCTCTGCTTTCTCAATAAGGGTAAGAACGTCACCCATGCCGAGTATACGCGAGGCCATACGGTCCGGGTGGAAGGGCTCTATATTGTCGAGCTTCTCTCCCGTGCCGATATATTTAATGGGCTTGCCTGTAACAGCCCGCACCGAGAGTGCCGCGCCGCCTCTGGCGTCTCCGTCCAGCTTGGTGAGCATGACGCCGGTTATTACGAGCGCCTCGTCAAATGCCGCAGCCGCATTGACGGCGTCCTGGCCTGTCATCGCGTCCACGACCAGCATTATTTCGGCGGGTTCGACCGCTGTGCGTATGTTTTTAAGCTCGTCCATGAGCTCCTCGTCGATGTGCAGGCGGCCCGCGGTGTCGAGAAGTACAAGGTCATTCCCGTGGCGCTTGGCGTGTTCGATGGCGGCCTTGGCAATATCCACAGGATTGCCCTGCCCCATCTGGAAAACGGGAATTCCTAATTGTCCGCCGACGGTCTCAAGCTGCTTTATAGCGGCCGGACGGTATACGTCGCAGGCTACCAGAAGCGGGCGTTTACCGCCGGTTTTCATAAGACCGGCAAGCTTTGCGCCGTTGGTCGTCTTTCCGGCGCCCTGCAATCCTACAAGCATAACTACGCTTGGGGACTTGGAGGAGATGTTCAGCTTTACATTTTCGCTGCCCATCAGCTTAGTTAGTTCCTCGTTGACGATCTTGATGACCATCTGGGCAGGAGTAAGGCTCTCAAGAACATCCTGTCCCACAGCCCGGTCGCTGACGTTTTTAACGAAATCCTTAACTACCTTGTAGCTGACGTCCGCCTCCAAAAGGGCAAGACGCACCTCTCGCATTGCTTCCTTTATGTCCGCTTCCGTAAGGCGGCCCTTACCGCGGAGTTTTTTGAATGCCGCCGATAATTTTTCGGATAGACTTTCAAATGCCATAACTGTTCCTCATTATCACATGTCAGGTTCTTACGCTTTCAAGCTCTGTGGAGAGCTTTTCGGCAAGCTCTCTCGCCCGGCCGTCCGTTATCTGCTCAAGCTCCTTCAGCTCGTCCTCCATCTTATCGTAAATGACGCGTCTCTCGGAAAAGCGTCTTACCACACCGATTTTTTCCTCGGTTTCGACGAGGGCAGCTTCGGCGCGGGCTATAAGATCGTGCACACCCTGGCGCGATATTTTCATGATATCCGCTATCTCGGAAAGCGAAAGATCCTCGTTGTAGTGCATATTGAAGCAGGAGCGCTGCTTTTCCGTGAGAAGCTCGCCGTAGAAATCGAGTAGCATGGTCATCATAAGTGTTTTGTCACCCACAGAAACGCCGCCTCTCCTCGGTTTTTACAGACAATTCTGCTAACAATCCGTATATTACACCTTACGGCGGCAGCTGTCAAGTATTATTCCTTTACACTCTCAGAATATTTTTCAGACGAGGGGGCAAAATTTTATGTGACTTTCTCTATGAAAAGAGGCACGAAAAATGTCCAATGACGGCACACAGCTGCGTATAGGCGACGAAGGGCTGGAGTTATATGGTGAAAACGTCGCAAGACTGCTCAGAATCAGCGGTAAGGTACATGGAGGCCGGCTTGCAAAACGGCTTGCACAGAATGTCAAGCGGCTTGGCAAGCGCCGCGACGCTCTGCTCAAAGACTACGGCGGTTCAGACAAGGTTCCGCCAGCCGCCGAGTGGCTGCTGGACAACTATTATATCGTGCGCCGCGAGGGCATGTACGCGGCGGCGGAGTTCGACCGCGGAGGCAGCCTGCCACGTTCCGGTGACACCGCCGCGCTTATTATGCTGTGCCGAAGGCTTGTACAGAGCGGTGACGGCATTGTGGATAAAAAACGCTTTGAGCTGTTTTTTAGTGGCTGTAGGCTGGCCTATACTCTCAGCCGCAGGGAGCTGAGCCTGCTTATAACGGCACTCAAGACTGCGGTCATCCAGGAAATTGCCGGAATGTATATGAGCTGTCCGCTCACCGACGAGGCGGCAATCCTCGCAAAGAACCTTTTCACCACTCTCAGAGAGCTTGCAACGCTTGATTTTTCCGACACTCTGGAAAGAGTTGACAAGGTCGAGCAGCTTCTGCAGACCGACCCCGCCGGCGTATACCCGCTGATGTCGGAGAAGTCAAAATACCGATATAAGCAGCGCATTGAAAAACTCGCGAAATACAACGGTGTAAGTGAGATACGCATAACCGAAAGGATACTTCTTCTCGCCCGAGAGGGCGAAGGCCAGGCTCGCCATGTAGGATATCACCTATTTTCAAAGCCCAGCTCCGGCAGGAAATACTCCGCCGGGGCGGCGGCGTATATTCTAACGCTTGCCATTCTGTCGCTTCTGATCTCTCTCTTCATTGCCGACATGACCAAAAGCACCGCAGTGTTCTTTCTTGTTCTGCTCCCGGTGTTTGAGCTGGTAAAGCTGCTCTGCGACCGTATCATGATTGCATTTGTACGGCCCTCTCATATCCCTCGTCTGGATCTGACGAAGGGAGTCCCGGCAGAGGGGCGTACAATCTGCGTTATTTCGGCCCTGCTGACAGATACGGACAGCGGAAAGAAGCTCGGGGAGCGCCTTGAACAGTTTTGGCTTGCCAACCGCGACTGCGGTAAAAACCTGCAGTTCGGCATCCTTGCCGACCTGACAGACTCCGATACGGAAACCACGCCGAACGACGAATCCGTTATAGATTCCGCAAGGCTATCAATAGATGAGCTTAACCAAAAATACGGAGGGGGATTTTTCTTTTTCATACGCCCCCGTGCATATAATAAAGCAGACAAGAAATATGCCGCTTTTGAGCGCAAGCGGGGTGCTATATACGCTCTTTGCCGTCTTCTTAAAGGCGAAAGCTCCGATTTGGACCTGCTCGCGGGCAACGCGCTGGCCCTGCGCGGCGTCAAATACGTCATAACTCTGGACGAGGACACCAGACTTGTGCCCGGCGCGGCAGGCCAGCTTATCGGAGCTATGCTGCACCCTATAAATAAGCCCGTTATTGATGAAAAAGCAAGGCTCGTGGTGTCAGGTCACGGTATTATACATCCGAGGATGAGCACCGAGCTCTCATCCGCAAATGCCAGCGGCTTTGCACACTTTGTCGCGGGTCAGGGCGGTATAGACCCATATGGCGCCGATGTAAGCGAGCTTTACATGGATGTGTTTGGAAACGGCGGCTTCGCCGGAAAGGGCATCATCGACATTTCCGCCTATCTGCGCTGCCTCAGCGGCCGCATACCCGATAACAGCGTCCTGTCGCACGATGCTCTGGAGGGCGCTTACCTGCGGGGCGGATATATGAGTGATGTGGAGCTGACAGATACTTTCCCCCGCGACGCTCTTGCCTATTTCCGCCGTATGCACCGCTGGGTACGCGGCGACTGGCAGAACGCCCCCTGGCTTCTCCGTCGGGGCAGAGTTCTTTCGCAAATCGACCGCTTTCGTCTTTTTGACAGCATCCGCCGAAGTCTCATGCCGCCGCTATACTTTGCTCTGCTCGTTCTGGCATTTTTCTTCCCCGCTCGGTCTTTTACAGCCGCGGCGCTTGTCGCCGTGGTTAGCCTATTCGCACAGCTGCTCTCCTCATGCGCGGCGGAGCTTTTCAGGCGCGACGGCGCCGTTTGCCGCCGTCACAGCTATGTTCTGCGCGGGGTCGAATGTGCCTATGTGCAGGCCATGATTAAGCTGAAGCTCCTGCCCTGCGAGGCCTTCGTCTGCCTGGATGCTTCTGTCCGGGCTATCTGGCGGATGTCTGTTAGCCGCAGACATATGCTGGACTGGACGCCCGCTTCCGCATTCGCTGACACCAAAAACGGCGCGTTGAAATACTTCGGCTCTATGTGGACAGCTCCGGTCTCAGGCATTATTATCGCTCTTTTCGCACCTTCCGTTCTCGGTAAAGCGCTGGGAATCGTATGGGCCCTTTCACCTCTTACGGCTCTTTGTCTCTCAAATACTAAATCCGCCCCGCAGAGCGCATCGGCCGCCGAGAGCGACTATCTGCTCTCGAGGGCGAGGCAGATCTGGGCCTTTTTCACAGATTTTTGTACAGCGGTGGACCATTTTCTTCCGCCCGACAACTGGCAGGAGCGTCCGCCTATCGGTGTGGCACACCGCACCTCTCCCACAAATATTGGGCTTTGTCTAGTCTCCTGTCTTGCCGCTTTAGACCTTCGGATAGCAAGCAGGCAGGAGGCGCTCGGTATTGTCGAAAACATCCTCGCCACAATAAGACGTATGCCGAAGTGGCACGGCCATCTCTACAACTGGTACGGAACAAAGACCTTGCGCCCCCTGCGCCCCGCCTATGTATCCACTGTGGACAGCGGCAACCTTGCAATATGCCTCATGATAATGCGCGAGGGCCTTAAAGAGCTGGGCCAGACGCGCCTTGCCACCCAGTGCGACGAGCTGCTGGCTCCCATGAGCTTTTCTCCTCTTTATGACAGTGATAAAAGGCTGTTTTCTATTGGTATGGATGTTGAAAAGGGCGCTCTTTCTCCTAGCTGCTACGACCTTTTTGCAAGTGAAGCGCGCAGCGCCAGCTTCCTCGCCATAGCCAGAGGAGATGTCCCGCTGAAGCACTGGAAAAACCTAAGCCGGGCACTTGTACAAAGCGACGGATATCGCGGTATGGCGTCCTGGACCGGCAGTATGTTCGAATACCTAATGCCGCGCCTGTTTTTTGTCGATATTGAGGGTTCTCTCCTCTATGAGAGCGACCGCTTCTGCGTGGGCGTCCAGAAGAAACGTACAGCAAAGGCGGGCCTGCCCTGGGGTATTTCGGAGAGCGCATACTACTCGCTGGATCCCGCGCTCAACTATAAATATAAGGCGCACGGCTGCGGCGACATGGCACTCAAACGCGGCATGGATGAGGAGCTGGTAGTATCTCCTTACAGCAGCTTCCTTGCACTGTCCTGCTCGCGCAGATCGGCCGTTAAGAACCTGCGCAAACTTGAAAACTTCGACTGCGTCGGAAAATACGGTTTCTGGGAGGCCGTGGATTTTACCGGAGAAAGAAGTTCTGCCGGAGCTGGCGAGACCGTCCGATGCGTCATGGCTCATCACTTGGGTATGAGCCTTATTGCGGCGGCAAATACTCTCTGCGGCGACCTGATTCCCAAGCGGCTGATGCGCGACCCCTCGATGGCCGCCTATTCCTGCCTGCTCGAGGAAAAGCTGCCGCTGTGCTCCACGGTCATGCGCCGATGTAATTTCAAGCCCGCGGAAAAGCCGCCCCGCGCAGCGCCGTTATACTGGGAAAAACGCGACAACCACTCGGACTTTGCCTGTCCGGCCTGCGGACTTTTGTCCAACGGTCTGTACAACCTTTTATTGACCGACAGCGGGGCTTCACGCGCCCTGTATGGCAGGCTCGCCGTATACAACGCGCCCTCCAAAACGCCGGATTACCGACATGGAATAGAGCTTTTCCTGCTGCGTGAGAGTGAGATTATACCGCTACTGCCAAGCCCGGAAATGGAGAATAGTGCCATAAGTTCCTGGCAGTTCAGCTTTTCCGGTGCAAAATTTGACACCACAAGGAACGGCATAAGGGCGCAGATACTCGCCTATGTTTCCGAGGACTGCTTCGGTGAAAAACGGGTTATATCCGTCAGCCCAGCGGACAGGTGCGAGCAAAGCTGCGAGCTTTTGGTTATGCTGGAGCCCTTGCTCATCCCATATGCGGATTATCTGAGCCATCCGGCTTTCTGCAAGCTGGGTATGCACGCAAAGCAGCTTGGGGACGCGCTCATCGTCAGGCGTATAGCCCGCGGCGATAACCCGGAGCTGTTTCTCTGCCTTGCAACTTCGGAGCAGGCACAGTTCTCCGCCAGACGGAGCCAGTTGCCGGGAAGAGGCGGCCTGTATGACGCAGTATCAAATATCGGGGAGTCAAATCTAGGCTGGCTATATGATCCAATGGTCTGCGCCAAGATACCGCTGCGTCTCAAATCCGGCGCAGACAGCACCGTGGAGATCGCCATAGCCGTCGGAACAAGTGAGAGCGAGGCATACGCGTCTGCTCATAAAATATTGATCGACAGTTCTGCAGGCAGCTCCATTTTCCTTACAGAGCTGGCCGTCGGTCTCAAAATGACCGACAGGCAGCTGGACTGTGCCATGGAGCTGCTCTGTACAGTGTGTTTTCCCAAACCTGCCGTGTATTCGAAAAGCGAGCTGTGGCGTTTCGGCATATCCGGCGAGAGGCCGATTTTCGTATTCGAAATAGACGACAGCGAAAATCCCGACGAGGCTGCTGCACTCGACGAGGCTGCCGCATATATCAAAAGTCACACGTTTTTAAACTCTGTGTCTGTGGGCTTTGACCTCGTTTTTATAACCGACGAGGGCGGGGATTACCTGCGCCCCGCCGGCTCGGCACTCCGCGAGCTCATACGCAAGTTCGGCAGTGACGGCGGTATCTTTATCGTCGACCGTGCGGACAATACCGACGGCCTGATCCGTGCCGCGGCAAAGCGGCGCGTGCGAAGCCTTGCAGACAAAGGGCAGCGCTATGATCTTGGCTTTGATCTCTACTCTCCACTGCAGCGCGTTCCTGAATATAAGTGGAACGACGACCAGAGCTTTAGCTTTTATGTAAACCGCTCTCTACCTCCGCGGGCCTGGGGCAATATACTCACAAACGGGCGTTTCGGATACTTTGCGACAGACTGCGGTACGGGCCATATGTGGTACGGCAACGCGCGGGAATACCAGATCAACAACTGGCTCTGCGACAGCCTTGCGGCAGTCGGCACCGAGACTTTGAGATTGAACGGCAAAAGCCTCTTCGCTGCGCCTGACGACAGCGACTGCCATGTGAGCTTCGGCTTCGGTTACGCCAAATGGGAAAAGACTATTGATAGCACTTATGTAAACCTTTCCGCCTTTGTCCCTCCGGATGTCGACGCCCGCGTTCTGATCCTTCGCGGCGACGGCTCAAAGCCTGTAAAAATAGAGTGGTGGACAGATCTTGTCCTGGGCAGCTCCGGACACCGAGGCACGGGTTCGGAAATAACTCTTGAGGAGGGTGTTTTTACCGCCAGACGCACCGACAGCCCTTATCCCAACGAGCCTTTTACGGTCTGTGCCTCAGCGCCCTGCAAGGGCTTTACCGCATCGCGAGAGGCTTGGCTCTCGGGCGAGGCGGACAATGACCTGGGCTCCGGAGAGGGGCTGGGACTGCTTTTTGAGACCGAGCTGCCCTTCGTCCTTGTCTGCGGCTGCGGCGATACAAAAAAGCTCCGTGAGCTCTGTGAAAACGCCAGCGCGCTGGATGCAATGCGTTATACAAAACAGAGCTGGAGATCTTCCATGTCAAAAATACGGATACAGACGCCTCTCGCGGCTCTCGACCGGTTATATAACGGCTGGCTGCCCTATCAGGCTGTAGCTTGCAGGCTTCTGGGCCGTTGCAGCATCTACCAGAGCGGAGGCGCAGTCGGCTTCCGCGACCAGCTGCAGGACGCCGTCAACCTTATTCTTATGGACAGCTCCATCGCCCGATCACAGATACTCGCCTGCTGCCGGCGGCAGTACTCCGAGGGCGACGTAATGCACTGGTGGCATGAGACCGGACGCGGTGTCGTGGGTGTTCGCACCCTGTGCAGCGACGACCTTGTCTGGCTGCCGTGGGCGCTATGCGAATATGTGGAAAAGACCGGCGACACGCCGCTCTGTTTTCTGACCGCTCCGTTCCTTTCGTCCGAGCCGCTGAAGGACGGGGAACGCGACCGCTATGAAGCGGCCGTCGTCTCGGCAGATGAAGATACGGTAATCTCCCACTGCAAGAGGGCTCTCGACCTCGTCCTTGAGCGCGGTACCGGAGATCACGGCCTTCTGAAGATTGGCATAGGCGACTGGAACGACGGCATGAACGCCGTCGGTATCGGGGGTAAGGGCGAAAGCGTCTGGCTGACATGGTTTTTCTCCCACACCGCTCATCGCTTTGCCAGCCTGCTCTCCGCTCTTTCAGACGGCGACAATGAAAGATATGAGACCGCGGCGGCACATCTCGGCAAAAGCGCAGACGCGGCCTGGGACGGCGACCACTATCTGCGCGGATATTTTGACGACGGCACGCCCTTGGGCAGCGAAAGTCAAAGCTGCTGTAAAATCGACTCTATAGCACAGAGCTTTGCCGCGCTCTGCCCCGAAGCGGACAGACTCCGAGTCGACCGCGCGCTTTCCTCGGCGGCAGCGCGGCTGTATGACCCTGACAACTCGCTTGTCAAGCTTTTGGATCCGCCCTTTGAAAACGCCGAACCCAGCCCCGGCTATATCGAGAGCTACGGTCCTGCTTTTCGTGAAAACGGCGGGCAGTACACTCACGGCGCAATATTTCTGATCATGGCACTGCTGCGCGAAAACCGCAGTGAAGAGGCCGTCAAGCTCATAGAGGCCATACTCCCGGGCAGCCGGCTGACGGAGGTATACGGCGCGGAGCCATATGTCATTGCGGCAGACATCTATGCGAATAACGACTGCATGGGGCACGCAGGCTGGTCATGGTACACCGGCTCGGCCGCCTGGCTGTTCCGTGTTGTAACGGAGGAACTTCTCGGTCTCAAAATGCGCGGGGGCAAGCTCTTTGTCGAACCGAAGCTGCCCTCGGACTGGGGCGGCTGCCACGTGACGTTCAACCCTGAAAACGGTACAGAACCTCTCGATATTATGCTCTCCCCGAACGACACTCCCATGGCTCAAGCCGAAAACGACAGCTCTGCCGAAAATTAACAAAATATTCGTTTTCAAATGCATGGTCATGTGGTATTATAGAGAATGTAAAAGTTTGTGAACGGAGGCATTGTTTTGAAAGCGACTACCGAAATTTTAATGCCCAATGTTTTGTTGACCTGCATCACCACCGGAAAGTTCAAAACGGGCTGTCTGAGCGTCAATCTGCTCACGCCCTTGTGCCGTCAAACAGCTTCCATGAACGCCGCCATCCCCTGCGTTCTCAAACGCGGTACCGCCACCCTGCCGGACATGGCGACGATTTCCGCTAAGCTGGACTCCCTCTACGGTGCGCGCATAAGCCCCACCGTACGCAAAAAAGGCGAGATACAGGTCATCGGCTTTACCTCCGATTTTCCGGACGATGCGTTCATCCCCGAACAGAGTAGCAACCTTGAGGACGTCTCTTATCTCTTAGGCGAAATGCTCCTCATGCCCAGCACCCAGGGCGGCCTGCTGAGGAAAGAATATGTTGAGAGCGAAAAGGAAAAGCTCCTAGAGAGAATCCGAGGGAGCATAAACGACAAGCGTGCATACTCCATGCAGAGACTAGCGGAGCTTATGTGCTCCATGGAGAACTACTCCGTCTACAAGCTCGGCACGGAGACCGATGTTGAAAGCATCACCTCTCAGGGGCTAACGCGACACTACAGCGAGCTTCTGGCCTCCTCTCCCATTGAGATATTCTACTGCGGCAGTGCAGAACCCGCCCGCGTCAAAGCGGCTCTGGAAAACGCCCTCGCTGCACTTCCAAGAAACAGCGAGGAGCCGGACATCGGCACGGAAATACGCATGAACTCCCTTGAGGAAAAACCCCGCTACTTTGAGGACGAGATGGATGTCACCCAGGGCAAGCTCTCCATAGGATTTCGTCTCGGCGACTGCATGGAGGACCCCGATACCGCCGCAATCAAGGTTTTCAATGCGGTCTACGGCGGATGTGTGACCTCCAAGCTCTTTATGAACGTACGCGAGAAGCTGTCTCTGGCATATTTCGCCAGTTCAATCGTCGATATGCACAAGGGCATATTGGCAGTCTCGTCGGGCATCGAATTTGACAAATACGACGCGGCTCTCTCAGAGATCTTCGCCCAGCTTGAGGCTGTCAAAAACGGCAGCGTCACAGACGAGGAGCTAAAGGCCGCCAAACGCGCCGTTGCGGGAGCATACCGCTCCACGGAGGACAGTCTGGGCGCGCTGGAGGACTTCTATCTCAATCAGGCGCTTATCGGTCCGGAGTGCTCGCCCTCCGAGCTCGCCGCACTTGTTGAAGACGTCCGAAAAGAAGAGGTCGTCTCCACCGCAGCGGGAGTCGAGTGCGACGCTGTATATTTCCTGCGCGGAATCAGAAAGGGGGATGCCGACTGATGAAAGAAAGACGCTACGACAATATCAGCGAGACTCTCATCACTGAAACGCTTTCCAACGGTCTGACCATAAATATCGTTCCCCGGCCGGCATTCACCAAGAGCTTTGCCATGTTTGCCACAGACTACGGCGGCGCCGACAGACGCTTTAAGCTCGGTGGAAGCTGGATAGACACACCTGCCGGGGTAGCCCACTTCCTTGAGCACAAGATGTTCGATATGCCGTATGGCAACGCCCTCTCCGTGCTTTCCGCCAACGGAGCGTCGCCCAACGCTTTTACAAGCTCCGGCATGACCGCCTACCACTTTGAGTGTACGGAGAGGTTCGAGGACAATCTGCGCGTCCTGCTCAGCTTTGTATCGACCCCGTACTTCACGGCTGAGAGCGTCCAGAAGGAACAGGGCATCATAGGTCAGGAAATTTGCATGGTCGAGGACAACCCCGGCTTTGTTATATACAACAATTTACTGCGCTGTCTGTACGAGTACAACCCTGTCCGCGACTCCGTAGCCGGCTCCATTGAGAGCATAGCGGAGATCACCGACAAGACCCTCTACCACTGCCACGAGATGTTCTACAACCCCTCCAACATGACTCTCGCCGTCGTCGGCAACGCAGACCCCCAAAGGGTAATAGCCATGGCTCAGGAAATTCTGCCCAAAGAGCCTGGCGAGGTGCCGGAGCGCGACTACGGCGCTCCTGAAGCGGCAATACCCCATCAGGCGAAGATCAGCGCCGAGATGGAGGTCTCCGCCCCCCAGTTTATGTTCGGCGCACGCATCAGGCCCGAGAGGGACGGTATTGCCCGTCTCAGGCAGTCCATCATCGGCGAGATATCCCTCGCTATGCTGCTGGGCCCCTCCTCCCCCGTATTCAACCGCCTCTATTCAGACGGTCTGCTCAACGGCAGCCTTGATTACGAGCTTGACTACACCGCAGGTACGGCAATGCTTCTTGCAGGCGGGGAAAGCCGGGATGTCGGCGCCGCCATGGATGAGATAATATCCGAGCTGCGACGGGTCACAGCGGACGGTCTCGACAGGGACCTCTTTATCAACTCAAAAAAATCATATTTTGGCGATATGCTTCGCAATACCGGCTCCTTCTCCACTCTTGCACAGGCGCTGATAGAGGGCGCATTCGCTGATTTCTGTCCGCTGGACGCCTTTGAGATTATCGAGGGCATAACGGTACAGGATGTCCAGGCCTTTGTTTTCGACAACATCGTCCCGGAAAAGCTGGCTCTCTCTGTTATAGAGCCAAAAAAATAAGTGCCCTGAAAGGAAACACTCACCATGACAAGTATTCCCAATGCAACCATTACATTCCCAATGCTGGGAGACGGCTTCAAGGTCACCGCCCCCCCCTCCTTTGATGTCTTTGGTCTGACAATCCACTGGTACGGCGTGATTATTGCCATGGGCTTCCTGCTCGCGGTATGGTACGGCTCCAAGAATAGTGAGCGTTTCGGCATAAAGTTCGACACTATCATTGATCTGCTCATCTGGGACGTTCCACTCTCCATCATAGGCGCACGCATCTACTATGTAATTTTCTACTTTGACCTATACCGCGATAATTTCTGGGATGTCTTTAAAATCTGGAACGGCGGTCTCGGATTTTACGGCGCGCTTATCGCCACAATAATAACGATTTCCGTCTTCTGCAAACGCCGGAATATAAAAATCGGCGCGCTTCTGGACTTTGCGGCACCCGGTCTGCTCATCGGTCAATCCGTTGGCCGCTGGGGCAACTTCATAAACAGAGAGGCCTTCGGCGTTGAGACCGACGTATTCTGCCGAATGGGCCTCACAACAGCGGACGGAACCTCTGTTTTTGTGCATCCCACCTTCCTCTATGAGTCGCTCTGGAATGCTCTGGGACTCCTGCTCATCTGGATATTTCTCAAAAAGGGTAAACGCAAATACGACGGTCAGGTTTTCGCTATGTACATAGGATGGTACGGTATGGCCCGCTTTATGATCGAGGGTCTGCGCACCGACAGCCTGTATCTGTTCAGCACCGGCATACGCGTATCTCAACTGGTCGGCGGTCTGTGTGTTCTCGGCTCAATAATCTATCTCGCCGTAAACGGCTCCCGCAAACGCGACAGATCACAGCTCTTTGTCAATCAGGTAAAAGCCCGTCAGAAAGAAGAGGCGGAAAAGATCGACGACGTAGAGTAGTTTCTATAAGCAGATAAAATTTATTTTTACATAAACACAATATTATTTACAGGAGGAACATAAAATGGCAAAATTTAATGAAATCAAAGGCACGGTATTCTCCGCTCTCGGCGTTGCAGCCGAGAAAACACGCAACCTTGCGGATAAGGCTACCGATAAGGCTAAGGATGTCTCACGTATCACAAAGCTGAATTTCGAATTGAAAGGCGCTAAGGACACTATTGAAAAAGCATATACCGAGATCGGTAAAATTTACTACGAGACCCATAAGAACAGCCCTGAGGATTACTTTATCCAGTTGTGTGAAGAGATAACTTCCGCCAGCGAGAGAGTCGAGGCTATCCAGACCGAGATCGACAACATAAAGGTCGGGATCAGCAAGGACGACGGAAGCATTGAAGTCGAGTTCACCGAGGTCAGTGTTGACGAGCCAACCGCAAACGAATCGGACTTTGTAAAGCCTGATGAGAAGCCTGAAGACGGCTGCGACTGCGGCTGCAACTGAGTCTCGGTCAAAAGCTGTATAAGCGGAGACTTTTGGCCTCCGCTTAAGACTACTCTGAAGAAACGGCATACCCGAACTGGGGCTATGCCGTTTCTTATTATCTGTTTGCTGTTCTGTCCGTAATACCGAAGTGGCGGATATATATATAAAACCCGGCGGGGTATTCTCCCCACCGGGTTTTTTTATAGAGCTTTTCACATGGTGAAAGTTATTTTGCTCAGTGGTTCATCTCAGATTTCTTCGTCTTTGTTTCTGCCCGCTGCATAGAGCCAAAACCCAGTAGCAGTGGTCAGAAGTGTTCCTATAATGAGCACCCAGAGAGGGAAGCCGCCGCCGGAATCCTTGAAAAGAAACACAACACATGCACCGATTACCAACTCTCCAAGAATCGCGCAAAGCGTAATACCAAACTTTCCGCCCGGTATGCTGTAAGGGCGTTCTGTATCGGGGTCTGAGAAGCGGAGCTTGACAGCCGCGGGGAACATAAACAGATAGGACAGGAAGAATATGAGAGTACTGAAAGAGAAGATCGTCCAGAAAATTTCATTTGCGTCACCGCTGAGGGCATAGTTGAGAGCTATAAGAAGGGTAGAAACAGCGCCGAGAATGTAGTACAGGTTGTCGGGAGTGCCGTACTTCTTGCTGCGGTGGCCGAGGAATTTACTACGCTTGTCCAACTCGGCACCCATAAGGGTTTCATTTGCTCCCAGTGACCATGTAATCATGTTGGAGACCAAGGTCAGAAGAGTTACAACAATGGTGACGTAGAACACCGGCTTTGCCGCAGGCCCGAACACCGTGCAGAGCTCCTGAAGTGCATAGTAGAAGCCGTCAACCGTGTCCACCTTGCTTGCGGGAATGGCGGCCAAAATGCCGAAGGTGCCGAAAACGAACAGCGCTGTGATAGCGATACCTGCAAAGATAGTCATCTTCGGAACAGTTCTGCCGGGATCCTTGATTTTGCTCCCGATTGCGCCGATTAGCTCGAAGCCAAGGAGGTTGTAAGCAATAACCGCAATATACTGCGTGGTATTGCCAAAGCTCGGGGCAAAGCTATGCAGACTAAAATCATTGGCAAGGCCAAATTTAATTCCATATGAAATGCCCATAAATCCAAACAGCAGCATTACGGCCGCTTTCATAATAGCCGCAACAGAAGATACTGTAACTGAAAGCTCGATACCTCTAACTCCTATCCAAACCACAACCCAGCACATAACGACTGCAATTCCGGCCAGAATCCAGGGGCTTGCAGCCGAGGCAAATGCATAGGAAAACCATGTTGCAAAAGCGACGAATACCGCAGGCATCCAGAAGCCCACATTGATCCAATAGTACCACCCCACAAGGACACCGGCCTTTTCTCCGAATGCGCGGGTTACCCAACTTGCAATTCCGCCATCATCGGGGTAAGCTGCCCCCAGTTCCGCACTGATGAGACCATATGGAATAAAGAATACAATTGCAGTAATTACCCATATAGTGATCGAGGACACACCGATGATTGCGGGGGATACGAACGAGTCCAGAACAAGAATACTGCAAATTGTAAACAGTATACTCTTTACCAGACTGACTTGCTTGTTCTCCATAAATAATCCTCCTCTTTTATCAGGCGTTGCGGGGAATGCGCCTGTATATACGAAAATCACATTGAGATAAAAGTTCCGCTCTCGCCTTTCATGGCGAGCGGCGCTTTCTCAAGGGATGCTATGACAGCGCGCCTTCCGGGCTTGGACTCAGCAAAGCTGACAGCAGCCTGTACCTTTGGCAGCATGCTTCCGGGGGCGAAATGCCCTTCGGCGGCTAATTCCTTTGCCTTTTCAACGGAAATTTCCGTCAACTCCTCCTGATTGGGTTTCCCAAAGTTAATGGCAACCCTGTCCACTGCCGTGAGAATAAACAGATAATCCGCATTGCAGATTTCTGCAAGCTTTGCGGAAGCGAAATCCTTATCAATTACAGCGGGAACGCCCTCGTAGTCGCCGTCATCTCTCTTGATGACCGGTATTCCGCCGCCGCCGCAGGCTATGACGATAAACTCATGGTCAAGAAGGTTGAGAATACTGTCTTTTTCGACAATATCAATGGGTCTCGGAGAAGGAACCATCTGCCTCCAGCCGCGTCCCGCATCCTCTTTGAAGACCATCCCCGGGTTTTCTGCCATTATTCTCCCAGCCTCTTCCTCACTGTAAAACGCCCCAATCGGCTTTGTAGGATTCTTGAACGCCGGGTCATCCGGATCAACCTGGATTTGTGATACTATTGTAGCAACATGCCACGGCATCCCCTCTTTTCGCAGCTCACGGAGAATTCCGTTCTGAAGATGGTAGCCTATATATCCCTGACTCATAGCTGTGCATTCCGGGAGCGGAAAGTTCGATACCTTGTCTGTGACATTTGAAGCGGTATCCAGGCCAAGTTTTATCATACCGACCTGCGGCCCGTTCCCGTGACTGATGATAATTTCATGGCCCTGCTTAATTAGACCTATCAGAGACGGAGCGGCTGCGTCTATTTTCTTTCTCTGTTCCTCCGCTGTGTTTCCAAGGGCGTTTCCGCCCAGCGCGATTACTATTCTCGACATATCTTTACCTTTCGTATTATCACATCAGACATTTTTCGGCCATGAAGGCTTCGAGTTCCTCCTTTGCCGCCTGCTTTGCAGCTTCGGAGCCCTCCTTCTGGTAACGGGTAAAGTAGACCAGCAGACCGCGCATAGCGGTAAGGCGGTTTCCGGCTTCTTCCCAGCACAGCGAGCTGTCCGAATCAGCGACCTCGTCGGTCACGTCCTCGCCGCGGGTTGCGGGCAGGCAGTGCATAAACTTGCATCCCAGATTGCCGAGCTGCATGAGCTCCCTGTTGACCTGATAGTCATGGAACACACGTATACGTTCCTCCTTGGGCATTTCGCTCTCATACAGTCCGTACCACACATCGGTGTATATGAAATCCGCGCCCTTTACCGCATTGCGGTCATCGGTGACCTCCCACGATCCCCCGTATTCCTTGACATTCTTTTCCATGATAGCCTTGTGGGTATCATTGAGCTGGTGACCCTTGGGTCCGTAGTGCACAAAATGCATTCCCAGATGGGTCGTAATCATTCCTAAAGAAGCGCACACCTGAGTTCCGTCTCCGACGAATACGACTTTGCAGTCCTCAAGCTTCCTGCCGCGGGGCAGGTTTTCAACTATTGTGCACATATCGCCTATTTCCTGGGTCGGATGATTGTAGTCGCTCATTCCGTTTAGAACCGGGATAGTGCAGGCCTCTGCAAGATCGACAACCGTCTTGTGTTCGATAACGCGCGCCATTAAGATGTTGACAAGCTTGGACAGCACCTTTCCGGTATCCCCTATCGTCTCATGTCCGCCGAGCTGAATCATGCCAGGTCCGAGGTACTGTGCGTGCCCGCCAAGCTGCTCCATGGCTGTCTCAAAGGAGACGCGGGTCCTTGTGGAGGACTGCTGGAATATCATGCCGAGAGTCTTACGGCGCATGAGAGGCGGGAAATAACCAACCTTTATGCAGTCCTTGATTTTCAATGACAGATCGATAATGTCGAGAAGCTCCTGCTTTGTAAAATCCTGTGTGTCGATAAAGTTTCTTAGTTCTGCCATACGGCACCTCCATAATGATTAATTAGTTTTTTACTATTATGTGTTTTTTCCTCTTTTAATTTACACGGTGGATGGTTCAAAGTCTTCAATAGAAACCTTTTTGCCTGCAACACGTATTATTACAATCCCCGCAATTATCAATGCCGGTATTGATATTGCAGGAGAAACGCCCAGTCCCGCGGGCAGGTATCCGAAAAGCGCCGCAATTGCCGCAGACGTTAATGCATAGGGCAGCTGGGTCCTGACGTGATCGATATTGTCGCAGCCCGCTCCTATCGATGAAAGTATAGTAGTGTCTGTCACGGGGCTGCAGTGATCGCCGAAAATGGAGCCGGACAGGACAGCCGCAATACATGCAAAAAGAAGCTGTTCGCCGTATCCTATACCGCCCAAAAGCGCCGTCTGATACGCTATAGGCACTGCAATGGGCATAACGATGACCATGCATCCAAAGCTGCCGGCCGCAAAGGATATAAAGCAGCAGACAATAAAAATGAGCATCGGCAGAAGCCAGTACGGCAGATTAAGCGTAACGATATCAACGAGATAATAGGCGGTTCCAAGCTGCCCCACTATCGCGGAAAGGCTCCAGGCAAGGACGAGAATAACAACCGTCAGTAAAATATCCGAGGCGCCTTTGATCCATTGGTTAATGCCCTCCATAATGTTTGTTTTTCCTGTGAGAGATCCCATCAAGATGGATACCAGCGAGGCAAGGATAGAGGCCCGCATCAATATCGTAACCGTGTCGGCATAAGAAAATACAGTTGAGAGAAGAGAGAAGGAAAAACCTGCTTCAGCGCTGAGCATCCCGGCGTCTATAGCATTTTGCATGCCGTTTATATAGAATCCTGCAAATGCATAGATTAGCAGCACAAGAACGGGCAGGATAACCGACCAAATACTCCCGGCCTCCATATTCGCTTCCGTATCCGGGGTCTCGCGGCTGGTTTTAGTTCCCTTTTTTAACGGCTCACCTGCCCTTGCACGGCGTTCCGCAGAGAGCATTGGCCCGTATTCGCGCCCCGTGAGCGAAAGAGTAAACATAAACGCCAGCGCTGCAAAGTTGTAAAAGCTGAAAGGGATGCTGCCCAGAAAATGAACATAAGCCGAGCCCTGAATACCCGCCACCTCAAAACCGCTCTCTATAGCTGAGAGCTCAGCGGCTATCCAGCTTGAGACGATCGCGATTCCGGCCACAGGGGCAGCCGTACTGTCTACGATATAGGCAAGCTTTTCACGTGATACGCCCTGCTTGTCCGTGATATCGCGCATAACGGGTCCTATTATGAGAGAGTTTGCATAGTCGTCAAAAAACAGGAATATACCCATGATCTGTGCCATTATCTGAGATTTTCGGGGAGTATTGATTCCTTTTGTTATTTGACGGCCGAGAGCCGAAAAGCCCCCGGCTGCATTTATAACGGCGACCATGCCTCCTATGGCAAGGCAAAGTATCAGAACAGCCATCCGGAAACTATCTGTTGTTATCTGTAGGGCTGTATCGCATACAGCGTTGAAAACGGACCCGATTCGTGAGAAAAAACTGCCCGATCCGTTGATTCCCTCAAGTATAGATGCCCCGGATAATACTCCAATGAAGAGGGAAAGAAGCACCTCTTTGGTTGTAAATGCAAGAAGTATAGTGATAATCGCAGGGATTAGCGATATAAAGCCCAGAGTTCTGCCTGTCGCCACTTGGCGCTGCTGCGTCACATTCTGAGCCGTCTGAGGGCTATCCTCCATCGCAGCATTTATCTGCTGCGAATAACCACTTAAAAAGTGGAAACAGAGCGCGAAAAGAATCAGTATTAAAATAGTGACAATTAAAACGCCCGGCTTTATTTTATTTTTGGTAATGCGTACCATCCCCCCACGCGCCCATAAGAATATCCAGGGAACTTTTTCCCATTGCGGCTGGAAAGATATTTATCTCTCCAGCCGCAGCACAGAATAGCATCAGCGGCCCGCCGGCTGCTGTTGAGTAATGCAGTGGATGTTACCGCCGCCGAATACGACTTCCTTGGTGGATACTCCTACGACCTTTCGGTCGGGGAACATGGCCTGGATCTGCTCAAGAGCCAGTTTGTCATTTTCATCGTCATACTGGGGAACTACGACTCCGCCGTTTACGATTAGAAAGTTCATATAGGACGCTATGCAGACCTCGCCGTCCTCTCGCGGGAGGGTGCCTTCAACAGCGTCTATGGTCTCAGCGCCGCTCAGCAGACACGGTTTTTTGGTCAGACAAAGCTTGTGGACCTTGAGTTTCCGTCCCTTTGCGTCGGTAGCCTCGCTGAGTGTCTTGTATGCCGCCTGCGCCTCTTCATAGAACGGGTTTGCGGGGTCGTCGGTCCATATACATGCCGCTTCGCCCGGACGGACGAAGCAGGCGACGTCGTCAATATGGCCGTTCGTCTCTTCAGGGTCGATTCCGTCCTTGATCCAGATGATCTTCTCGAGGTTGAGGTATTCCTTTAGCTGCTCCTCAATCTGTTCCTTTGTCATGTGAGGGTTTCTGCCCTCGGACAGCAGGCACATTTCGGTTGTAATAAGCGTACCTTCACCGTCTACATGGATGGAGCCCCCCTCCAGAACAAAGCCCGGCGTCCGGTAGGTGTCGACACCTTCGATCTCACACACCTTCTGTGCAATGGCATCGTCGTTGGCCCAGGGGAAATACAGCCCGTCAACAAGGCCGCCCCACGCATTGAAATCCCAGTCTATGCCTCTGACACAGCCCTTATCGTTTACAACAAATGTGGGGCCGCAGTCGCGCATCCACGCATCGTCGTTGGACATTTCAACAACACGGATCTCAGGCGGGAGCATATTTCGGCAGTTTGCATACTGTTCTCTGGATGCCACCATTGTAACAGGCTCAAATTGGCTTATGGCAATGGCAACATTTGCAAATGCTCTCTGAGCGGGCTTTGCGCCATTCCTCCAGTTGTCCGGGCGCTCCGGCCAGATCATCCATATCTGCCTCTGGGGTTCAAACTCTCCGGGCATACGGTAACCGTCTTTTTTGGGCGTGCTGTCAATTCTTTTTGCCATTTTTCTCATCCTTTCGTTTTGGTATCTTTCTTCCTTGAGTTTTGGACTTCACTTATTAATTATTTCCCATTATCCTCTGCACATTAGTAAAACCGGTTTACAAATAATGCTAACAGTTCATAAAACACAATCTCTGGCCATAAGATTGCTTTGCTCTGGAAAAACGTCGGGCCCTCTTTTGTGTATAATGCACATTTGTTCGACTTGATATTTCGTTTTCCCGTCTTTTTAGCTAAAGCTTACTATTATTTCCTTCGGCTGTCAATCGTTAGGGGATAATATGAAACGGCGTATGAAAAGATGGCGTGGTGTTACATTTTCATTAACACTACGCCATCTTTTCATATTCTGTCATTCTAAAGTAACTGTCTGATTTCTTGTAAGTCGTTTATACATCAAGGTTTCCATTATCGCAATCATACCGCACCTGGATGTAACATCTATCCCTTCATAGTCGATTTCATCCGCAAAAACATAAAAATTGAGATCGCTCATATTCTGGATAATGTTATTGTCCGCCCGCGTAAACGAGATGATCGTGGGAGTAGCAATTGTAAAGATGCGCTCAACTTCATGGACAATGCTCTGGTTATTACCCGTATATGAGAGAATCAAGAGCACATCGTCACGTTTGACTCTGCGAAGCAATGAAGAAAACTCATATTCCTCTATTGGTATTTCCACATTGTAGCCGAGGGTAGTCAGAAGCCGGGAAAAATATTTTGCAACGTCCCTGCTAAGACCCTCGGCAAGTATATATATATGTGGTCGCCTGTTCATTATCGAGTGGAACATCTCGATCTTCTCATCTGTAATTACCTTGACCGCCTCAACAACATTTTTGAGATAACTGTCTCTGTAATTGTCGTCGTGGACAATACTGGGGATATGTATCTTTCTGGACTCCTGCTCTGTTTCACGCACAGCTTCAATAAACTCGCTGTAGCCGCTGTATCCAAGCTTTTTGACAAAGCGAAAAAGTGTCGTCGTTGAGACGAAGCACGTCTGGGACAACTCTCTTATACTCATATCCTTCACAACATGCATATTTTTTATTACATAATTGAAGATGTTGTGCTCCGTAGACGAGAGTTTTGGAACATTGCTGCTGGTCTGCTCATAAAAATCCATTGTTACTGCCCCCGTTTCAAATGTTAACGAAGCCGTTTCTTTGTCTATATTGTACCACTTTTCCCTTTGGTGTTAGGCTGGTTAAATTTACCTATTTTATGGAGTTGTGACAAATTGTAGCACAAAATCACCTTGTAGTTTATATATTGTAACATTAGTTAGTAATTTTTGTCAAGAAATACTCTGCAACGACTGAACGCAGCTCTGTTACTCGTATTGGCACTTTGTTACAGACACCGTCACATAACAGTTGAACGGGTCGATCTACGCTACATATGGCTAAAAAACAGGAAGCGGAGATTAATCTCCGCTTCCTGTTTTTAGTGAACACAGTTTTTAAAAGCAAATCTCTATTCTCTGTCTTTAGCGTCCTTGGGAACAAAAAGAATATCCAAATCCACATCGGCCTCGATACCGCTTATCCGCGCTGTGTAGGAGTACTGCCAAAATCTGTGGGCATAGTAGAAGTCCGGATAGTCCCCCGGCGCCGCCGCCCAAAATGTCAGACCGCTTAGCTTGTCAAGCTCATAGTGGTTATAGCCAAGGCTGCGATAAAAATAAACTCCCGCCTCATATCCGGCCTCCTTTACCGTCTTGCAAAATGCAAGGCAGCAGTCTGTAAGGGTCGCTCTGTCTGTTTCAGCAGTGCGTGAGCCCTCTTCATACATAGGTTCCCAGTCGAAGAAAACCGGCAATGAAATCTCATAATCCTCAATAAGCTCTAAAAGATACTCCGCTTCTTCCACGGCCTCGGACTCATCGGTAGCCTGTGAAAAAAAATACACGCCGACATCAAGTCCGGCTTTTAAAGCGCCTTCCACATTCTGTTGAAAATACTCGTCCGTATATATCTCGCCTTCGCTATATCCGCGGTATCCCGCGCGTATGATAGCGAATTCCACATCTTCTTCCCTGACGGCGTTCCAGTCTATCCCCTTCTGGTGCTCCGAAACATCCACGCCGCGCATAGCCCTGTAAGACTCGCTGTCGTATACGACAAACTGGCCTTCATTGGAAAAGCCCTCGGACGTAAAGCCGGATACCGGCAGATCCTTATATAGTTCAACCCACATCTGCCCTCCTGTGCCGTCAGGGACCGACACCATACCCTCGTAAGGATCCTTAACGCAGCCACACAGGGTAATAAATAGCAAAGCTGTGGCAGATACAGCGATCTTTCCGATTTGTTTTTTCATATGGCAAGCCTTTCAGATATGTTAAGTTAAATAAAGTATCATTAAAAAAACAACGGTTGTAAATTTTTTAAAAAGCTAAAATATTTTAGCATATATGTCGATAAAATGCAAATTCAGTCAAAACAGGAGTTCATCATCGACCTCCCGTTGTACTTGAGATACTTGCGTATACGCAAGCGCCCTCTTGCTATGGTCCTGCTGACACTTGAGACTGTTATGCCCAACTTGCCTGCTATCTCCGGCATGGTCATATTCTCCATGTAATACATATTAATAAGTTCGCGCTGACGAACTGTCAATTCCTCGCAAATTACACATCTCACCCTCATTCCGAGGCTCGTCTCGTCATCCACCAGGCGGACGAATTCTTTAAGAGCTCTATACTCGAGCTGATTTTCTGAGCTGTTCAAGTCTATCTCTCCTCTCAGAATACGTTCGGAGGTAATTCGAGATTGCAATACAGTCTCTGCTCATGGCAGTCAGCATAGTTATCTGTCGTTTCACCTCCACTTTCTCTTCAAACGTCAGGTCTTCACTGTCAGCGCGGCGCCTCAGCTCAACAAGCTTATATTTGCATGCTATCCCGCTGTTGCGGTATTGTACTGAAAGCTCAAGTATATCAGCCATATCGGTATTCCTCCGTTCTTTTTTTATAAAGCTGAATTAAAAAATGTGTTGACAAACGTCACTATTTTTGCTAAGATGAATCTCGCTGATGATGCGCTGGTGTAGCTCAGCCGGTAGAGCAGCTGATTTGTAATCAGCAGGTCGGGGGTTCGAATCCGTCCACCAGCTCCATCCGCTTTTGCGGGACGGAGCTTACCGATCCGGCGTATCCAGTTTAAATATGGAGGAGTTCCCGAGTGGCCAAAGGGGGCAGACTGTAAATCTGTTGCAAGTTGCTTCGGTGGTTCGAATCCACCCTCCTCCACCACATCATCAACCATTGTTGATACAACAAATCCCCACTCAATTACGAGTGGGGATTGCTGTTTTTCCTTGATTTATCAATGGTTACAGCGTTTTGCATATTTTTCGCTCGGTTTCGTTCCGGGCGGTTTTTTGCGTTATGAAGCTTGCGGCGGAGAAAATCGAGTAAAAGTGAAACCCCCTAGAGGAAACGTTCACAGGTCGGTTTCAAATAAAGAAAAGCCCGTATGCCGGACAATTTCCAGTCAAGCATACGGGCATTTTCTGTCCTTATCCAATTGTCCACGGCAGCTCCGTACCATCTTTGAAAATAAACGTGAGCTCTGTAGCAGACCACACCATCAGCTTGTCGACTACTGCATACCATAGTTCCTCATCAAACTCTGTCAGGAGGCCGTCCTGTTTTTTGAGCATTTTTATGAAGCTTTGAAGCTGGAGCCGCTTGGTATTTCGTGCCTCTATTGTTTTATTGACCTCGGCAAGATCCTCCTGTACCCTATCGTAACGCTCCACCA